>Ga0210394_10002289_pt1 | contig 26611 bp, 21 predicted proteins | sample IncBWC12MmetaG_FD_160121 | JGI IMG/M metagenome (GOLD analysis project Ga0210394, IMG submission 160121) | Forest soil microbial communities from Barre Woods Harvard Forest LTER site, Petersham, Massachusetts, United States - Inc-BW-C-12-M | ecosystem: Environmental > Terrestrial > Soil >...
GCTCCGTTTTTCTCCGGCATCGCTCCGTTTTTCTCCGGCATCGCTCCGTTTTGGTGCGGCATCGCTCCGTTTTGGTGCGGCATCGCACTATTTTTGGACACGGTGTCTGCATTCTGGACATCTGTGTCCGGAATCCGAACAGCGATGCAACACAACCGTCTGCGCCCAAAGCTGGCTTACGTCGGATACGCCGGCGAAAGTCGGACTGAGAGTCCGACCCACGCTGGATTCATCATCATTCCCTGCTCCTCACGAAGAGCGCCGGCGCGATGATCCACGAGATCAGCAGCACGCACCGGATGCCGCCGTTCGCGGGAGAGCCGAGGAGGGCAAACCACTGGTGCCCCAGGCGGACGGTCATGAAGATCTCCGTGGCGATGTCGAGGAGCACCCACGTGGTGCCGACGAAGAGCGCGTAATTGAGCGTGCTCTCGGATGCAGCCAGCCTGCCGAACGCCGCCGCGATCACCACAATCGCACCCACCTTCAAAATGACGCTGACCACGGGCGAGCTTGCATCGATCGTCTGATGAACGATGGCGACGAGCAGCGCCGCGACGCTCCAGAACACGACGAGCAACGCCGCTCTCGTCACCGCATGGCGCTTTTTCCGTGGTCCGGAATCTGATGTAAGCGAGCGGGTCATGGTGGTCATGCCGACGTCCTGACTCGTTTAACACATGCTTCGCGGGCGCCTCATTAAGAAGTGCGAAAGCGTCGTCGTGATATGGGGATAAGAGTCGATGAAGAGTTGCGAAAGACTTCTCACTCGAGAACCCTGATCGGCAGGACCATGGCCTGAATCCCTTCGAACTGCAGACGGCGCTGGATGGCGTGAGGCGTCTCGTTGTGGAGCAGCCGGTGATACCACTTCTCTTCCTTGAAGATCAGGCGTCCCGTGAAGAAGATCGCACGCGGAAACTCTTTGGCCACATCGAGACAGATGGCCTCGACCGTGGCCACGGCCTCCGTGCCGAGGGCCATCCGATAATCGGCGCGGAAGCCGTGTGCCTGGGCCCAGGCGACGTACTTGAGCAGGTTGGCCTCGGTATTCGTTTGCAGACTGCCGAGCTCCTCGGCGCCCTTGAAATTGCCGGAATCGACCACGGCTGCGGAGACGAAGACGAGCTGCTTGAAGTAGTTCGGAAAGGCCTTGTGGATCGACAGGATCTGGTGCAGCCCGAACCCGGAGAACGACGAGATGCTGATCACAGCCGTGGGCAGATTCGCGTCCAGCTCCGACGGACCGGGGGCGGCTCCCGTCTCGGGAAGCGGAATGGTCGTCAGAATATCGTCGAGCCGCTTCAACCCCGCGCGGACCTCGTCATAGTGTCGTCGGATCGCGAAGCAGAGAGCGATGAGGACTCCCGTGATGACCACGGTCACCCAACCTCCCTGTGAGAATTTCTCGAGCGTGGTGATGACCAGAATGCTCAGGCACATCACCAGTCCCGTTCCGTGGATGGCGAGCTGGCTCTTCCACCGCGGCTCCTTGGCTCGGTCCTTGATCCAATGCCGGGCCATGCCCAGCTCGGTCAGGGAAAACGTGATGAACACGTTGATGGAGTACATGACCACCAGCGTGAGGATGTCTCCTCGGGTGTACAGCAGCGCGGCCGCGGCGGCGACCCCCATCATGTAGACGCCGTTCTTCGTGACGAGCCTGTCCGAGAGCTGGCTAAAGCGATGCGGCATCCAGGAGTCGAGGGCCATGTTGCTGAGAACGCGCGGGCCATCCAGAAAGCCCGTTTGCGCCGCCACGAAGAGCAGCGCCGCCTCGGCGACCAGAGCGACGATCACGAATGCCATGCCGGTGGAAAGGCCTCCCATGTGCCAGCGGCCGAACAGGTTCGTCAGCAGCACGGCGTTCATGGTCTTCCCCTCCGACGGCGTCGAATTGGTGAGGAGATAAGCGAACATGATCCCGCCGGCGGTGAACGCCAGAGAGACGGCCATGAGGGCCATGGTCCGCTTCCCCGTGCGAACGCGCGGCTCGCGCAGCATGGACACGCCGTTGGAGACCGCCTCGATTCCCGTGTATGTGCCGCCGCCGAGCGAGTAGGCACGCAGGAGGATGAGCATGAGCGGCAGGAATCCGATGCTGCTGACGGAATGGGAGTAGTCCACGTGCGCGTCGTGAAACACCTTCGGCAGGCCCGTCACGTGGGTGCCGATCGCATACACGATCGCGAAGGCATGGGTGACGATGAACAGCACGAAGATCGGCGCGAGAATATTCACCGATTCCTTGACGCCGCGAAGATTCAGAATGATGAGGACGAAGAGGATGAGAAACTCGGTGAGGAGCTTGTAGCCGGCCACGGAGGGCGGAAGGAACGACCAGAGCTGGTCGCAGCCGCTGGCGATCGACACGGTGATGGTCAGGACGTAGTCGACGAGCAGAGCGCAACCCGATACGACGCCCACCCGGCTCCCGAGCAGCTTCGTGGCCACGAGGTACCCGCCGCCGCCGCCGGGAAAGTGCTGAATCAGGTTCGAATACGCGATCGAGATGACGGCGATCGTCACGGCCGTCATGGCCACGAGGATGATCGACAGGTGCGAGTGCGATCCGAGCGCCTTGTAGGCTTCTTCCGGACCGTAGGCAGACGATGACAGTCCGTCCGCGCCAAGACCTACCCACGCCAGGAACGCGATGAGGGAAACGTGGTGAAAGATCTTCGGGTCACTCACGTCCCGCGGCGGACCGACGATCATCCGTCGCACGCGTTGAATCGTCGATCGCTCAGGCTGGTGATCGTTCACAGAGGCTGGGCGGCGGTGTCATGCCGGTCTCTGGACTCTAGCAGCGGAAGCGATTAAGAGCGGATTAAGAATTTCGAAAGGCCATGATTAGACGCGCAATTAGACACTTGGGCTAAAACGGTGGAAGAGACGGTTGAAGCGGGTTCGACTTAGTCGTTCGTGCGGAAGTTGTTCCGGCTGGCTGTGGCGGGAGGACTCGAACATCCGACCACCGGATCAACAACTCGCGTTTGTCTCGGGACATACGCGGATATCTCCTTTCCTCAGTAGTTTACCTCGGTCTGGACTTGTCTGTCCTAGGCGAAAACGAGCGACTTAGAGGCGCTTTAGACGAGCCCTGCGGGTCCAAGACAGCTCCGAGTAACGCGACCCATCGCGTGGATGCAATGTGTTGGTACGTTGAACTGGTCATTCGCAATGGCCGAAAGTCACTCCGGTCACAAGTTCGCCAGATGCGTCAAGTCGTGAGACGTGCCGCGCTGGCCGGGCCGAGGTTCCAGTCAGCCGAGGTTGCACCGAGGGCGGCGAGCGTGCGCCGGCCGAAATCGGCCGAGGCCTTCATGAGCGCCGCGCGATCGATGGTCAGGGAACCAACGAAGGGCGGTTCGGTGCACACCGTGGCGATATTGACGCCGGCCGGCGGCGGGGTGCGGCCGATAGCCAGGTCGCGGTACTGAGTGGATGCTTTCACGCGATCCCGGTAAATGCGCCAGGTACCCGCGCTGCCGCGCGCGCACATCGTGCGGAAGAGGATGTGCTGCCAGAGCTTAAATTCAGACGACACATACCCGGCGGGGTGGGACTGGAGAACCAGGATGTCGGTGCAGCCGTCGGCGATGGCGTGCCGGAGGGGGAAAGGGATCCCCAGTCCGCCGTCCATGCAGGGACGACCATCGACCATCACCGGACGGTTGTAGAGGACAGGCACCGAGAGGGCAGCGTGCAGCACGGAATAGATGGACTCTTTCGCCATGCGCGTGTTGACGACAAAACTTTCGCCGGAGGCACGGTCTAGTAAGGCAACATGAAGGCCCGAAGAGGATTGCCGCAGGCGGTCGAGGTCCAGGCGCTTGCTCCCCTTCACGATGTCTTTCATGACGTAGTCGACGTCGAGCACCTTCCAGAAGCGCCAGGGGCTGTAGAAGGCGCGGCTCGCCAGGTCGTCGAAGTAAATGGAGATGCCGATATCCTCCTGACGGGACAGATAGTAGGCGGCGTTCATCACGCCAGCGGAGGTGGCATACACGTCGTCGAACAGTTCGGACAGTCCAAGGTGGGCGAGGGCGAGCGCGCCGCCGGCGGTCGTGGAGCCGCGCATTCCGCCGCCTTCGATTACTAGGCCGAGGCGTCTGCCGTCGCGGGCGTCACGGCAGGTGAGCTGGCGAAGCGCCCGGTAGCGGATGGCCTCGATCACCCGGTCAGGATCGGTGCCGTAGACGCCCCGCGGGCTTGGCGTGGAAGAAAAAATCGCGCGGGCGCCGCTCACCGTTGGGTCCTCTGTGGATCGACTCGCACTCCGTGCCGCAGCATGACGATCCCGAGGCCCAGCCCCACGATGGCAAAGTAGCCCCCAACGACTTTCGAAAGTACTTCGCCGAACAGGCCGAGCGCCTGGCCTTCAAGGCTCATTTTCCATCCCCTGATCGCGTTCGCTTTGTCGGCCATGCCCCCCAGGAGGATCCCTTTAGCGGAGTGCGCGGTCAGATGCCAGTGCGTGGGAGGGGTGCCCTGCATGACGGCCAGTCCAAACGCCGCAAAGAGCGGTGTCAACACGAAAATGGGCCACGCGTAAGGAAGCGAGAGCTTGACTATGCCGCGGGTGACTTGAATGGCCTGCTTCAGACTGGTGACCGCGGTTTGATTGTTCAGGAACTCGGGCCAGGCCGTGGACGCGCGCAGGCCGTTGGTCATCATGGCCATGGCCACGCCGAGTCCCGTACAGGTCAGGGGAAAGGCGTAGCCGTAGTGGTTGATGGCAAACATCTCGTATAGAACGGACCAGGTGTCGGCGGGGGTTGCCAGACTCTTCCATCCGATTTCCTCGAGCGCAAGAGGAGTAAAGACAGCGGCGATCAGGAACACGCAGAGGAGGCCTGCCACGAAGGCGAAAATGCCTCCATAGAGCATGCTTGGGAAGGGGCGGAACATCGAGAGCCGGTCATATTCCCGGCCGATCACCATGCGATAAAAGGTGAGCCCGAGCACCGTGCCGCCGCCAATGACGAAGCCGGCCACCACCGCGGCGAACAAGCCGCGGAACGCGCTTGGGCTGGCTTGTACGGCCGAATAGTTGAAGAGACTGGGCAGCCACTTGATGGCGCAGGCTCCCCACATTGCGAACAAGCTCGCCGGGATCAGGACAAAAACAAAAACGGGCGCCGAATTTCGCAGCCGCAGCACATGGCTGCGGCGCTGCACCGGCGATGTCTGCGGGGGTGGAAGGCGGGCGAACCAGTCGGCGAAGTGCGGCCGTTCTTCTTCCATGTCGGATACCGAGACAAGGCGGGCCAGGGCCGCGCGGACATCCGCTGGCAGATGGGCGTCGCCCGGCGCGGAGCGCTCCCCGAGAATACGATCGAACGGATCGTCTCCCTCGATCGAGACCAGGGCCTGCGCGGCGGCGAGCTTGACCCTCTCGCTGGGATCCTCCATCAGGAGCCGGATCAGCGGCTCCTGAAATTCGCCCGCGTGCGGCGTGTCGCGCAGAAGGCGGGCCGCGTTGCGCCGCAGGTCCTCCGACTCCGCCGCCAGCGCTTGCCGGAGGGTCTGGTCCCAGATGTCGGGATGATGCTCGTTTAGATCGCGAGAGATCTCCTCCGGCGCTGTTCCGCTCAAGATCTCGCGCTCGAAATCGGCGCCGATGGACCGCCGGATGAAATCGGCGAGCGTCTCGTGCCCTTCCGCATTCAGCAGGTAGAACGCTTCCTCCAGCAGGCGTCGTCCTTCCGCGAGGGCCACCCCCCGCGGCAGGAGCAGGCTGGAATCGCGATTCATGTTCAGCCAGTGAGCGTGTGCCTGGGCCACCTGGCTGCGAATGCGCAGACATTCGCGGTTGCTCTGGATCCACTCGTAGATGCGCGTCCAGCGCTTCAGTAGCGCCTCGTGTGTGAGCGTGACCGTGGCCAGTCCGTTGTCGTGATCCGTGGTGAGGAACCGCGCCGCCACGAGGACCTGGGTGAGCATCGCGCGAGGGCTGTTCGGATCGGGGCCCGTCACGTCGTCCAGCCGGGGACGCAGGCGCACCGAAATGAACTCGTCCCCGGTTCCCGGGTCGACGGAGACCAGCAGCGGCAACAGTTCAGTCAGGGCGGCCTGGTTTTCCGCCGGCTGGGCGGCGAAGACATCGGCGGCGCGCTGTGTGATGGCTCCCTCCACTCCGCCGATCTCTTTATAAACCGCGTGCGTGAGGACCACGCTGCGAGACGATCGTTCTGGGGATTTGTCGTCTGCGCTCGCGGCGTCAGCGAGCGCCTTTTTCAGGCAGCGGCGATGCAGTTCGCCGAGGGCGTATTCCAGGAGCGGTAGCGCGCCGGGATCGCCCAAGGCGTCTTTGAGAATGCGCTCGTTGAGCGCGCCAAGAGGACCGAGCTCGATGAGCGTCTCGAAGCTGAGACCGGCCGCGCGGGCCGGCTTCTCGATGATCTCGCGCAGGGCGATCTTGCTGGGCGGGATGAGATCGAAGAGTCCTCGCTCTCCCTTCAGGCGCAGGAATGCCGGAGTGGCCTGGGCGTGGTGATAGAAGTCGCTGCGCAGCGTGGCCAGCACCGCGAAACCGGGAACGTACCGCGCCAGGATCTCCACGGCCCGCAGGAATGGCTCAGGCGAGAGTCTCTTGTCTGACCAGAGCTCTTCCATCTGATCGAGCACCAGCAGCACCGAGACCTTTCCTTTGACCTTGGTTTCCTCCGCCTCGAACACCTTTTCCAGCAGCTCGCCTGCGGCTTCGGCGTTGCCGTCCTCCAGGTACTTCTGGAGTTTCTGCCGCCGAGCTTCGACCGCGAGCGCCGGCAGCGCATCAGGCAGGCGGGAAGAGTCGTCGTTCGTTTCGGGCGAAGTGACCAGGCAATCGACGAGGGAGGCAAAGAGGTTTTCCTTGCCGCCGGGTTGGAGCAGAGCGAACCGCCACTCCTTCACCGTTTCGTCGAAGGACCGGTACAGGAGCTTGGCGGCGAGACCTGCCCGAGCCAGCGACGACTTGCCCGAGCCGCTGGCGCCTGCGATGCAGACGAAGGCGCAGCCCTCCTTGGTGCGATCGCGCAGCCGCTTGTGAAGGTCGAAGATCTCCTCTTCGCGGCCGCGGAAGATCGGGGCGTGGTGGACATCGAACACATCCAGCCCTCGGTAGGGGGCCTCCTGCCAGAGCACTCCTCCTTCCAGGTCGAGCCTATCGAGCGAGCCATGCAGGTGCTTGGACAAAAGCTCGGCGAAATCCACCGGCTGCTCGAATCGATAATGAGAGCGGGTGTTGCGGCCCTGGGCATCCTGGAAGTTGTTTTCGCGGAACGCTTGCAGTAGCGTCTGCTGCTGGAGCATTTTCATGCGCTCTTCCGGTCCCGCGTTACGGAGCTCCTTCAGGAATCCCGTGTCGTCATTGCGAAAGTAGACCAGGATTTCAGGCCCTTCGCTGCCGTTGCGCTTACATTCCTTCACCCAGTCGAGCATGAAATCGAATTCACGCTCGGTCCCGCTCCGATAGAGTGTGCCGTCGCGGTGGGTCACGTTTTCGCTGAGAGGGCTGCCCAATCTCCACCAGAAAACAAAGATTGCGATTTTGATCTCATGGAGCTGAGCGCGAAGCTTTTCTTCGAATACTTCTTGAAACGAGCCGGCCGCGGAAAGCCCGATGTTCTCCCACGCGACCAGATGGAGAAGCATCCTGTTTTCGAATACGTGCTGCAGGGAGTTGACGACCTTCATCGCCTTTTCCCGCTCCTCGTGAACATCGCCGGGGCTGCCGATGAAAATGCGAATCGTATTCACGCGCTGAAGCTCCTCTTGTGTTCGTTGCTGGGACCCGGCAGCGGCGCCGAAGACTCCTGCGCCCTCATTCAATAGGAGTGACGCAAAAGCGGCATTCCCTACCCCTTGCTGCTACAATTACGTTCCCGGGGGGCGATGTGCCGCAAAGGGAAGCATCAAGCGGGACTGCATTCGACAACTACGATCTGAAGGCGGTGGCGCCCGAAGCGGAAGATCCGACCATTCGATTTGCCTTTGACTTCCCCGAGTTGCTCGAGTTGTTTGTGAGAATCGATGCGGAGGCCGGCCACGCTCGTGACCGAAATCGTGATCGAGGTGCGCTCGCCATCGGCTTTGTCTGCGTCGCGCTTCTCTACACCGCGGCGGCTCCTCTTCTGCATGGCGAGCATGAATCGATGCCGTTCAGGATTCTCGGCGTTGCTGCGGCCGGGCTGGGGATTCTCGGCACGGCGGTTGGAGTGTTCGGGCTACGCAATACCTCGCAGCGCCGACGATGGCTGGAGGCGCGGTGGAAGACCGAAATGCTCCGTCTCTTTCACTTTCAATACATCGCCGCGCGGGTCCCGGACATCGAGGCGGCCGCCGGGCAGGAGCACTTGCAGCTCGACTATCGGGCGCGCCGCAAGGAAGCGTTTGATTCCCTTCTGGCAGTCATGGCCAAAACTGTGACCATGGACGACGGCCTGAAAAAAGCCGTCGAGCCGGGGGCTCCCGAGCCGTTCGTATTCATCTCCAGGCAGCTCCCCGCCGGAGGCGTTTCCTCCGCCACGAATGATCTCTTTGCCGCGTGGCTGGCCCTGCGTCTCGATTGGCAGCTGGCATACTGCGAAGCGAAGCTGGTCCATCGATCGACAAAGGGCCATTGGAGTCCCTGTCAGCAGGAACGCGCGTTTTCGCTGATCAGTTGGACCTGTATTGCCATCGTGGTGCTTGCGCACAGCGTTTTGGCCGCCGGCGAGTTCGCGCACAAAAAGATCAGCTGGCCCGAGCCTGTGGTGATCTGGACTGCATTGATCGCGCTGGCTGTCCGCGCGCTCGAAGACGGCCTGAAGCCTCAGCGCGAAGTGGAGCGTTACGAGCACTACCGCGCCAGCATCCTGGTCAGCCGGGAGCGCTTTCTCGCGGCTCCGGACATCCAGATCAAGCTCGAAGTCATGCGGAACTTCGAGCAGGTCAGCCTCGAGGAGATGCGAACTTTTCTCCGAACCCACGCCAACGCCAGATTTCTGCTATAACGCGAAGTCGGCGCTAAGTTTGTGCTCCTCGCCACTTCAGGTGGGCTTCGGTGCGCGAGATGACGTTTCTTGTCCATGCGCTGGTGCGAATGCAGGGCTCCCGGCCCGTGGGTCGTCTCGTTACAGACGCGCGTCGCCCCTGGCTGTGGCGGGAGGACTCGAACCTCCGACCACCGGATTAACAGCTCCGCGTTTGTCTCAGGACATACGCGGATATCTCCTTTCCTCAGTAGTTTACCTCGGTCTGAACGTGTCTGGACATGTGCGGAAACGCGCGAATTAGACGCGCTTTAGACGCGGCCCCAACGCGGAGGTAGCAGTAATCGTCGCAGCGACGTATCTGGAACGACGACCAGGAGCAATGATCCCAACCTGGTCGCCCGAGTGGAGGCGGTGGATCAATGCGCTGAAGGCGCGCACTGGCGATCCGTGATCTCCATGACTCAGCTCGCGGCTTCGACGGCCTCTTCGATGACACTCGCTGTGAGGATCTCGGCCGACGACAGAACGCGATCGATGTCGAGCAGCACGATTAGCGCGTCGGCGCTGATGCCCATCCCGGAAATGCAGTCGACGCGAACCTTCGGCCCGAATGACGGCGGCGGCTGGATTTGATCCGGGGCGAGCTCAATGACCTGGTGCACGGAGTCGGCCATCATGCCCAGGACCATCCGCTCACCGTCGTGCTCGAGGTCGAGCTCGACCATCACCACGCACGTGCGGCGCGTGAGCGTCGTCGCCGGCAATCCGAACTTCACTGCAAGATCCACGACCGGAACGACCGCGCCGCGGAGATTGAGCACGCCGCGAATCCACGGCGGCGTGCCTGGTACGTAGGTGAGCGAGACACATTCGATGATCTCGGTCACCTTCACAATCGTGACGGCGTACTCTTCGCCGCCCACATAGAACGTCAGGTACTGATTCATGAACGGCTCCTAGAAGCGAGTGTAATCGGCGACTGCGGCCGGCGAAACGCCTCCCGGCTCGGCCGCGACGTGCGTGCCGGGGAACCGCTGCACGACGGCGCGCGGCTCAGCCTTGCGCGCCATGGCCGGCGCCGCGCCATGGGTACGGAAAAACGAGATCGTCTGCTGCAGCGCCTCGGACTGCGAGGCCATCTCTTCCGCCGTCGAAGCGAGCTCCTCGGAGGCTGATGCATTGCGCTGCGTTACCTGATCGACCAGCGCCATGGCCTTGTTGATCTGCACCACTCCGGCCGACTGTTCGTTCGACGCTGCGGCGACTTCGCGCACGAGCTCGGCGGTACGGCGGATCGTCGGCACGAGCTCGGTGAGCAGACGTCCGGAACGCAGCGCGACATCGACGCTCGATTTTGCCAGTCCGCCGATGTCCTTCGCGGCTGCCTGGCTGCGCTCGGCGAGCTTGCGCACTTCGGTGGCCACGACCGCGAATCCGCGTCCGTGCTCACCGGCCCGCGCCGCTTCGATCGCCGCATTGAGCGCGAGGAGATTCGTCTGGTACGCGATCTCCTCGATGATCGAGATCTTTTCGGCGATTCGCGTCATCGCATCGACCGACTGGTTGACCGCCTGCGCGCTCTCATCGGCGTCGGCCGTGCCCTTCACAGCCATCGACGCCATCTGTCCGCTGTTCTCTGCATTCTGCGTGATCGAGGCGCTCATCTCCTGCAGGCTCGACGTCGTTTCCTCGACCGACGAGGCCTGCTGGCTCGTACCCTGCGACAGCGACTGCGCGCTCGCGGAGACCTGCGTCGACGCCACTGTCAGCGCCGAGGCGCCGGAGCGCACATCCGTGATGATCTCGGTGATCTTGCCGATCATGTTCGACAGCGCTAGTCCGAGGGCGTCGCGGTCGGAGCGCGGGGTGACGCGGACACGGAGATCGCCGGTGGCGATGCCGGTGGCGGCGGCGATCATCTCGCCGTTGGAATCCACCATCTTCTTCATCGCCGTGAGCAGCATACCGGTCTCGTCGTTCCCCCGCGCGGGAACGTCGAAGTCGTTCTGTCCCTCGGCGAGCTTCTTCGCCAGCTCCACCACTTCCAGGATCGGCGTGGTGATGCTGCGCGTGATCAGCACGGTCATCACGAAGACGATGATGATTCCCACGATGCAGACCGCCCACATCGTGGAGCGCGTCCGCGCCTCGGCGTCCAGCACCGTCTGCCCATTCAAGTGCATCCGCTCCACGTTTTTCACGGCGATCTCCTTCGAGCTCGCCTCGAGCGCGTGAATCTCGTCTTTGGACTCGAAGATAGCCTGGTTCGCGGCGGCAGCCGTAAGAATCCTGCCGCCCTCGATGCCGCCTAGCACTTTCTCGAAGCCCGCGGTGTAGGTTGCAAAATCCCTGCGCATCGACTCGATGGATGCGGAGTCCTCGGTGCCGCTGAGCTTCTGTACCTTGTCGAGGTCTTCCATCGCCGCGGCGTGCGTGGTTTTCCACTTCGCGGTGTAGTCCGCGACCTTCTGGCGGTCGCCGATATTGAGGAAGACGTCCTTTTCGTAACGCCTGAGATCGAGTGTTTGCGTGTCGAGGTCAGACGCGTACTCCATCAGCTTTGCGTCCCGATTGAGAATCGCGCCGACGGTGGAGACCATCTGCGAGAGTCCCCAGAAGCCAGCAGCGGCGACGACGCCGACGAGAATGATTGCAACGGTGAATGCGGCGGTGAGCCGTTTCCCGATTTTCCAGTTACTCAGCATTGAATACCTCTCTTTCGTTCATTTCAGATTTCCTTCACGTAGGCCTGGCCGGTTCCGGTGTGAAAGAGGAGCTTGCGTCCGCGGCGTCCGCCGGTTTGATCCGCACGAACGGGAATCGAGTGCGCCGCGAGAAACCGAATCGCCACGTCGGCGTTTTGCGTTCCGATGGCCTTCCGCGCACCGATGAAGGCGTCGAGCGTGCACGCACCACCGAAGATCTTTGCCACGATTCGCGCCACCAGCGCGCCCCTGTCGGCCATCGCATCAATCAGTTCCGGCATCGCGTCTGCTCCGTAACGCGAGCCTTTGCCTGCCGGCAGGAGGAAGTGGTTCATGCCGCCGATTTGCGCGATCGGATCCCAGAGACAGACCGCAATGCACGATCCGAGAATCGTCGACACCAGAGCGTCCTGCGAGGTGACGTAGATCTGTCCCGGGTGTACGTACACGATCTCCAGTGCTTCCTCGACGGGCATAGGCAAGGTGTTCATCCCTTCATCACCGGCGGCGCGTGGAGGGATGCGCAGTAGAGAGCCACCGACGCATGCACTCCGAGCATCTCGATGAGCTCGAGGTCGATCGGCTGGAGAGCGGCCTTGTGCTCGAGGAGGCGGAACACGAGGATCGCGCCAACGACACGGTTCTCGATCTGCAGCCTGACGCACGCTGTCAGCGGCTGGCGCTGCGATGGATCGTCGAAGATGTGGCCCTCGCCGAGCCTGTCGACCGCGTTCTCGCCGCCGACGATCTGCAGGAGCGGCCAGGAGTCCAGGCCGAATGAGGCCGCCAGCTCGAACTCCGCGTCATCGTTGATCTCATAGATAGCCAGCTGTTCCGAGCCGATCAGGTTGACGACGATCTCCTGGATTGCGTTGAGCACGGTGCCGCGATCGACGCTCGCGTGCAGTTGGTACGATGCCACATAGAGATTGGCGAGGGCGTTGCTCTGCTCTTCGATCGACTGGTACTGCTCGGCGAAGCGCTGGTTCTCGACCGCGATCTCGTCAAATCGCGCGCGCAGCCGGTCCAGTTCACCCGCCGCGGCCCGCTGCTGCTCCTCGGCGATCGCCGCCGTGGCCCGCAGCTTCTCGTTCTCGCGCAGGAGACCGTTGATGTACTGCTGCTGTTCCTCGCGTGCGTTGGAAATGTACGAACGGCCGTTGGTCATTCGGTCACCTCCGCCGGCTCATCCATCACACCACCAATGAGGCTGCGGACCTTGGCCAGCAGCTCGATGGCGTTGATCGGCTTGGTCACGTAGTCCGTGCAGCCGCTCAGCCATCCGGTCTCGACGTTTGTGGGCTCGCCGCGTGTCGTGACCATGATGATCGGGACGTGCTTCGACGCGTCGTTCTCGCGAATCAGACGGCACGCTTCGAAGCCGCCCATCCCGGGCATGACCACATCGAGCAGAATCAGATCGGGTTGTTCCGACACCGCTTTCTGCACGGCCTCCTCACCGTTCGAGGCGGTGGTCAGAATGTAAGGATTGTTGCGGAGAATGAACTTCTCCATCATGAGAATGGTGCTCGAGTCGTCCACCAGCAAGATCTTCTTGGGACTCATTCAGCGTGTCTCCTTCCTGTCGTTCACGTAGGTGGGGATGTCCCTGGCTGGGATCGGTTGGGCGAAGAGGTAGCCCTGGCCCAGTTCGCAGTGCGACGCCGCCAGAAACTCGGCCTGCTCGCTCGTCTCCACGCCTTCGGCGACTACGCGGAGGTCGAGAGCGCGCGCGGTGGCAAGGATCGCGTTCACGATCGCGGTCGCCGACCGCGAGGCAGGCACGTCAGCGACGAATGCGCGATCGATCTTCAGGCCGGTGATGGCGAAACGCGTGAGATAGGCCAGCGACGAGTAGCCGGTGCCGAAGTCGTCGATGGTGATTTCGAGGCCGAGCGCGCGCAGCTCATCGATCGTGCGCGCGGCCGCCGTCGGATCATGCATCGCCGCGGTCTCGGTGATCTCGAGCTCGAGCGCTGAGCCCTCGATGCCGCTCTTCTCGAGCAGTCTGCGCATGGCCTCGGCGAGACTCGGCTGCTGGAAGTGACGCGCGCCGACGTTCACCGCGATCCGCGGCACGTCGACGCTCATGTCACGCCACTCAGCGATCTGACGACAGGTCTCGCCGATGACCCACTCGCCCACGTCGATGATGACGGGGCTGTGCTCGATCGCACGGATGAACGCGGAGGCCGGAATCGTCTGGCCGTCGCGGTTCCAGCGCAGGAGAGCTTCGAACCCCACGAGCGCGCCGTCGCGGAAACGCACCTGCGGCTGATACACGAGCGAGAACTCGCCGCTGGCAATGGCCCGACGCACGCGATGCTCGATATGCAGGCGCTCGAACTCCGCCAGCGTCAGCATGCTCGATGAATACTGCCGCTGATTGCCGCCGAGCTCTTTCGCGCGGTGCAAGGCGGCAGCGGCGGCGCGCAGAAGGAAGTCGGGACCTTCGCCGTCGCGCGCGAGATCACTGATTCCGACGCTGGCAGTGACATGAAGGTCGCGTTCACCGATGTTGAACGGCTCATGAAACGCGGCGAGCACGCTCGCGACTACCTCGACGATCGACTCGGGCGGCTCGCCGGCCGCGAGAATCGTGAACTCGTTGTCGCCGGTGCGCGCGACGAGATGCGAGCCGGCGCAGGCCATCAGTCGTTCTGCCGCGGCGGCGAGGAGCGCGTCGCCGGCGGACTGCCCCGCCGCGGCGTTCACGATACGAAAGGCATCGACATCGACGAGAAGGAGTGCCAGAGGTTCGTCCTGCCTCCGCGCGCGCACGACGGCCTCGGCGAGACTCCGCAGCATCTGCTGGCGATTGGGCAGGCCCGTAATCGGATCGTAGGAATCGCCCGCGAGCGATCGTTGCGCCGCCAGCATCTCGGAATAGCGTGGATCGATGTTCATGTCGCGCCACCTTTGCGCAAGCGGAGCGCCAAGCGATGCCACGCACGCAACTCATTGACAAGTTGGATACTTGAGGTGGGAGTCGCGGTTATTGGAAGGTGGCGGGAATCACGAAGATTCGTGAATTTTCACGAGATTAGGGCCGCACGATCGCGAACGACTTCATCCGCGATTCCAGCGTCGACGGCTTGATTCCCAGCAGCTCCGCCGCGCCACCTTTGCCGGCAATCTTCCAGTTCGCGCGCTCGAGGGCGTTGATAAGGTTGCGCCGTTCGAACTCGCGCCAGGCGGCCTCCGTAATGACCGCGCCATGGGCGATCTCGTTTGCTCCACCGTTCTCCTGCTCGTCGACGTCGGGCGTGTCGGTCGATTCGAGAAACGGCTCGACGGGCAACGGCCCGCCCGTATGTCGCGCCACGGCATCGAACACCATCGAGCGCAGCTCGCGCACGTTGCCGGGAAATTCGTAGCGCGAGAGCAATCGATAAAGGCGCTCCGGTACGACCGGCGGCTTGCGATCGAGATCGTGCGCGGCCTCGCGGACGAAGTGATGGATCAGCGCCGGCAGATCGCCCGTGCGCTCACGCAATGGCGGGATGCGCACGTGATACGCGCGCAGGCGGAAGTAGAGATCGCGCCGCAGCTTCGCGGGATCCTGGTGCGTCGCGGCGACCACGCGCGCTTCGAGCGGCTTCGGCTTGTCATCGCCGAGGGCGTGATACTCGCGCTCCTGCAGCACGCGCAGCATCTTCACCTGTGACGCCTCGGACAGGTTGCCGATCTCGTCGAGGAACAACGTCCCTCGACCGGCCGTCTCGATCATTCCATTGCGCGTTCCGGTCGCGCCCGTGAACGCTCCCGGCTTGTGGCCAAACAGCGTGTCCGCGAACATCGTGTCGTCGAGGCCGGCAACATTGACGGCCACGAACGGTCCTCGCCGACCGCTGACATTGTGGATTGCGCGCGCGAAGAGCTCCTTTCCTGTGCCGGTCTCGCCGCTAATGAGCACCGGATTCGCCCCCCCGGCGATTACTTCCAGATACGCGAACAATGCCAGCATCGCCGGGTCGACGGTGATGATTTCATCGAACTGTTCGGGCCGTGTGAGCTCCTGCAGCAGGAGCTTCGAGCGCAGCCGCGTGTTCTCCTCCCGCAGCTCGCGATGTTCGAGAGCGCGCGTGATCACGGCGGCGAGCTCCGGCCCGGCAACAGGCTTGGGCAGGTAGTCGTATGCACCTGTCTTCATGCAATCCACCGCGGTACGGATGTCGTGTTCGGCCGTCACGACGACGACGGGGATCTCCGGATGCGTCGCGGCGATGCCCTCGAGCAGCTCGCGCCCGCTGATGTGCGGCATCATCAGATCGAGGAGAATCAACGAGACCGGCTCCGCATCGAGCAGCGGCTGCACATCGCGCGGATCGCGGCACATCAGCACGTTCTCGAAGCCTGCCGCACGGAGCGCGCGGCGCGCGGCATTGAGGACGGCTTCATCGTCGTCGACGACGAGAATCGTGATGGCCTCGCGCCCGCTCATCCGCTTGCCAGCGGCAGCCACAGCGTGGCCGCCGTGCCTTCTCCGACCGCGGACTGAAACGTCAGCTGACCACCCTGCTCGCCGGCGATGCGGTCGGAGACCGCCAGGCCGAGGCCCGTGCCTCCTTCAGCACGCTTGGTGGTAAAGAAAGGCGTGCGGATGTTGGCCAGATCCGCGGAGGCGATGCCGCGCCCTTCGTCGCGCACACGGATGAACGCGCGTTCTCCATCGGTGCCGGTCTCGATGCGGATCGCCTGCTCGTCGTTCTGTAATGCCTGACAGGCATTCAGCACGAGATTGACCACTACCTGCTCGAGGCGCGAGAAGTTCGCTGTGACGAACGGCTCGTGGTCCGCTAGCTCGAGCGTGAAGCCCTTCGTCGCTTTCGCGATGTGCTTGCCCAGCAGACGCAGCGAGCGGGCCACGACGGCGTTGAGGGAGACTCTCCGGCGCTCGCCTGGATCATGATCGAGAGTGAAGTTGCGCAGCTCGGTGACGATGTTGCGAATGCGTTCCGAGGCGTGCTGGATGTCGTCGATCATCGCCTCCATCTCTGTCCGCGCTTCCTTCCAGGGCATACCGCCGATGCGCAGGTTCTCATCAGTGGCACCGAGCCGGTCGAGCAGCGACGCTGCATCACGCCAGGCATCGCGTAGAAGCGGCGCGTTCAGGCCGATGGCGTGATTCGGGTTGTTGATCTCGTGCACGATGCCGGAGACCAGGATTCCGAGTGAAATCATTTTGTCGGCGCGCTCGAGCTGGTCGCGATGCCGCGCTCCTTCTTCCTCGGCGCGTTTCAAATCCGTGATGTCGCGAAGGAGTCCCACCGCCCGAGTCAGCGTGCGGTCGGCCGCGTAGTGAAGAAAGGTCTGGCTGCGGGCAATCGAGATCGATCCGTCGGCGCGCACGAGCCGATACTCGTTCTCGACCACCGAAGGTTTCGCGTCACTGGATGGGTCTCGCAGCGAGAGCCACGTCTCCCACGCCACCTCCCGTTCGTCGGGATGCGTCCGCGCAAGGCACTCCTTCATGGTGCGGTAGCGTGGCCCGCCCTGGTCATGGCCATCGAGCATGCGCCAGAACTCGACCGATCCGTAGACCACGTCCTCGGCCGGATTCCACGACCAGCTCCCGAAATGCGCCGCTTCTTCGGCGCGCGCGCTGATCTCGACTCGGTGCACCAGCTCGCGCTCGATCCGTTTCCGGTCCGTGATGTCGACGGCGACGGGAAACATCATCCAATCCTCACCCCATCGCTGCGAGCGCGCCACACGGAAGAGCACGTCCAGCGGCTCTCCGTTCGCACGGACCAGGGTGTATTCGTCCGTGATGATCTTGCGGTCCCCGAAAACAACGGGCGCAAGCGCCAGTCCGTAGCGCAACCCCGATTCAAGCGTCCACGCCGTGAGCAGCCATTTGTGGAATTGCTCGTGGTTCTCGACGCCGGCCATTTCGAGCGCTGCCTGGTTTACGCCAATGATCCTGACGTGGCTCCCGATCTCATAGAAACGCCGCGGATCTTCGCGAAGGGCCGCTTGCAGCGCGTCGGCGCTGCCGATCCCTCGCGCGCGGAGGTCGGCCATGATTCCCACCCAGTCGTTTTCCCACGCCGCGATCGGAAGATTGTTGAAGAGACTGCGGTAGCGCTCCTCGCTCTGGATGAGCCTCTGCTGCGCCTCGTGCTGCTCCGTCAGATCGCGGCCAACGGCCTGGATCTCAATGAGCGTTCCTCTCTCGTCGAAGAACGCGCGATCCGTCCATTCGTGCCATCGCAACGCGCCGCCCGGCGCAATCGCCCAATGCTGTTCCGTCAGCACCGGAGTTTCGGGACTGAACGAAGCGTACTTCTCGCGCACACGCTCCCGATCCTGCTCGGGGATCAGCGGGAAGAACGACGAGCCGATGAGCTGGTCGGCGGTCGTGCCGTTGTAGCGGCAGTAGGCCTGGTTGACGAACGTTCGCGTGCCGTCCGGCAGACAGCGCACGATCATGTCCGTCTGGTCTTCGATCACACGCCGGTAGCGAAGCTCGCTTTGGCGCAGGGCCGTCTCCATGGCCACCCGTTCGGTGATGCACTCGACGAAACCGATGCCGCAGACAGGCTCTCCGGTCTTCGAGAAGATGACCGAGACAGAGACCTTCGCGTGAACGATGTCTCCATTGCGAGCAATGTAGCGGCAATTCACGACGTAGGGGCCGCTGCGTCCATCGCGCAAGCTATCCGTGCGCGCGCTGATGTCGGCGAGATCGTCTGGATGACTGATGTCTGTGAGGTTCCGTCCGATCAGTTCCGTGCGCGCATAGCCGACCATCGAGCACAGGGCGTCGTTGAGATCGATGATCGTGCCGTGCAGGTCGGACAGCATGACTCCGACAGGCGTGTGCCGGAAGACTTCCTCGAGAACAAGCTCGGTATCTTCGAGCAGCGAGACCAGAGACGTGCTTTTCATCAATCGATGCGCATCAGGATAAACCTTAATGAGAGGGCACACCGGCCGGGGTGAGTCGGCGGCCTGTCTCCGGACGGCCGCTACGTCCTCACCCAGGATTCCGATGCGAGCTTCGCGCGTTTACCTTCATTCACGCCGGTCATGAGTGCGCCGTCTTGAGGCACAACGAAACGCGGATGCTACTCTTTGAGAGCGTATGCGGCTCACTCGATTCGCCGCGGTGCTTGTGTTGCTGGCAACCGTCCTGGTGACTCGTTCCGGCGTTGTCGGCGCGCCTGACTCTCGCGCCGAATACGACCGGGCTCGGGCGACTCTGGCCGGGCGTTTCGCGGACTTCTCGAAGGCCAGCGGCACGCCGGGTTTCGGCGTCGCTCTCGATGGTGCATGGTCGGCCATCGCCAACTGGTCTGCCGGCTTTCTCGATGAGCATCCCGACGCGACCGCGGAACAATTGGCCAAAGCCGTGGAGAGACTCGATCCTCCGCGCCGCTGCGCCGCGACCGATGTCCGCTGCTCCGACGACTACCAGTTGAACGCGACCGCCGTACTCCTGAACCCTGCGCCCGAAACCACGTTCGCCGTCGCGGCGAATTACCCCGGAAGCGGGACGTTCTTCGTCGTCGCTCGTGCGAATGACGGCCATTTCCGCGCGGTGTGGAACATCAAGGACATCGCCCGACGGCATTTCCTCTCACGCGATGAGATCGGCTATTGGGCCTGGACCGGATCGGGATGGGGGGACGGACCGGCCACGGGCAGAGTCGGTCCACTTCCCCGGGCAGCATCCGGCCATGCGCGTTTCTATGTCGACGCGGTCGCGGCAGCCGAGGCGGGTGGCACGTTCAGGAGTCAGTTCAGCGCGTGGGAGTGGAATGGTGCCGAGGCCAGACCGCTCCTCATCGAGTCCTATCTGGTCTCATTCGACACGAGTCCGGTGACGGTGAAGGGCGGTGACATCTCGATTCCGACGAAGGGCTCCTACAAGAGCTTTTTCACCTGTGGTTCGTGCGCTGAGCCGCACGTTCTCTGGAACCTCCGGGTATCCCCCGATGGCCTACACGACCTCGGCAGAATCGATGGCGAGCCCGAGCTGCGCCGTGTCGATGAGCTATGGGATCACCTTGTCCACGGCCAGTCGGTAGACGGCCTTGCAGGTCCCGAGGTGATCAGCGCGCTCAAACCAGTCGTGCAGGACATCCGACGCGACGCCGGTGCAGACCTGGACTTTTCGCTGGGGATGCTCGGCAACTCGAAGATCACGGAAGAGAATGGACGCCGCTTCCTTCTCGTCGAGGCGGATAACCTCAATTGCCGTCAGTTGCGGTTCGAGATCGAATCACGCGTGGACGGGCCGTACCTTAGGGAGCTGCGCGTTCTCGATCCGTGCGGCGAGGGGAAGGATGAGGATGAAAACTGAATGATGAAGGATGAAGCTGAGACTGCGGCACCTCATCCTTCATCATTCACTCTTCATCCTTCATCCTTCATCCTTCATGATCACACCGGTTCCGCGATGAACCGATATCCCACCCACGGCTCCGTCACGATGTAGCGCGGCTCTGAGGGGTTCGGCTCGATCTTCTTTCTGAGGGAGCTCATGTGAACGCGCACTGTGTCGGCGCTCGTGCTGGGGGCGGAGCGCCAGACGCGGGCGATGATCTGCTCGATGAACATCGGCTTGCCGGCGTTGGTGGCCAGCACTTCGAGCAGGGAGAACTCGGTCGGTGTGAGGCGCACCTCGTTTCCGCCTTGCACCACCCGGCGGCGATCGAGCTCGATCGTAAGGTCGGGGAATGCCAGCGTGGTCATCGGCGGAGCGGTGCGCCGCAGTTGGGCGCGCACGCGGGCCAGCAGTTCGGCCATCGAGAATGGCTTCGTGACGAAGTCGTCCGCGCCGAGGTCCAGGGCGCGGACCTTGTCCGGATCGGCGCCGCGGACGGAGAGGACGATGATGGGGATGCGCGACGTAGCGCGGATTCCGGCGATGAGCTCAAAGCCGTCCGAGCGCGGCATGGCCAGATCAGTGAGAACCAGATCGGGGACGTGCGACTGAAAGGCGCCCATTCCCTCGATGCCGTCGGCCGCGGTGGTCGTCGCATAACCGGCGGCGCGCAATTCCTTCGAGAGCGAGTCGCGAATGGCTGGATCGTCGTCGACGATGAGGATGACGCTCGAAACGGTCACGAGCGATCCTCGCTTTGCAACCGCGCCGCCGGCAGGTCGACGCGCGCGATCACACCGCCGCCCGGGCGCGGCGCCAGGCCGATGCTCCCGCCGTTCGCGGCGGCCAGACCACGAGCGATCTCCAGGCCGAGGCCGAGCTGCGCCACGTCCGTCGTCTCGGCGGCCACGTTCCCGTCTGCGTCGACCACGCCCGGCGGCAGACCGGGACCGCGATCGAGGATCTCGATGCGCAACTTTTCGGGATCAAGAGGATGCTTGCGTGCCACGAGCTCGATCGTAGCCGAGGGAGGGGAGACGCGGTGCGCGTTCTCGACGAGATTGACGAGAATCTCCAGAACCAGCGACGGGTCGACGTTGGCGTCGGGGCAGTCCGGCTCGACGAACACCGTGATGGGCCGCGCGCCGAAGACGAGGGGAAGATTCTCACGCGTGGCGCGAAAAAGGTCGGCGGGAGGCGTCGGCTCGCGGTGCGGCTTTGCCTTTCCCGCTTCCAGACGGGCCATGGACAGCAGGTTGTCGATGCGCCTCCGCAGACGTCCGGTCTCCGCGGCGATGGCGGCGACGTCCTCGAGCAGCTCGCTGTCGTTCCCGGCGCGCCGGCGGATCGATTCGGTCCGGATCGACACCGTCGTGATCGGCGTGGTCAGGTCGTGAGAGATGGCCCGCAGCAGCGAAGTCTTCAGTGCCTCGCTTTCGCGCAGGGCCTGGACATGCGCGTTCTCCTCGATGAACCGCTCGCGCTCCACGGCCAGCGCCACGAGCCGCGACGCGGACACGAGGGCCTGCTGCGACGCCTCGGTGCCGCGGGCCACGAGCGCTCCGGTCGTCTTGCCTCCGACGATCAACGGCAGATAGACGTCGCGCCCGAGGGGTGAGGGGAACTCCAGCGGCTCCTTGTGTCGTCCGACGCCGGCGATCAGATCTTCGATCTCATCCGGCTTGTCGCCGCTCCAGGAGATCACCTTCTGCCGGAACGGGCTGCCGTCGAAGAGAACCAGACCGCCCGCGCGCGCCCCCAGGAGTTGCAGCGCCCGTCCCGCTGCTTCACCGAGCGCACCGACGCGGTTCGTGGCGGTGAAGAGATCGATGCTCAATCCGTAGAGCGTCTCCAGCTCCGTCCGCCGCTGTTCCGCTTTCTCCGCCTGCACGCGGGCGGCGATGACGAGGCGATTCACCGTCACCGAGGCCACGAGGAAGGCTACGAGCGCGAACCAGTTGGCCGGCTCCGCGATGGTGAACGTGTAAAGCGGCGGGAAGAAGAAAAAGTTGTAGCAGAGCGTAGCGATGACCGAAGAGACAGTGCCCGCCAGCAGCCCGCCCCAGACCGAGATCAGAAGGACGACGATGAGATAAGCGAAGCCGACCGTGTTCGGGTTGAGCCCGAGAAAGGTGCCGGCCGCGGTCACCAGCGCCAGCGAGCCGAGGGCCGCCAGCCAGGTGAACAGCCGTTTCGTTCCAGATTGCATCGGGTCAGTGAAACACAGGAGGCAGGAGAGTGTCGTTAAAGAGGGATAAAGAAGCGGTGATGAAAGACTCCGCGCGCCCGATCCAAGCCCCGCGCTCTGAGCGATGTTCAAAGGTGCCGCGATAGCGGCAGGAGAAGGTAGCCAGGGGTGCGAGCGCCTTTTGCGAGCAACCCCTGGTAACGAGGTACATAGTTCTTGTGCCGCGTCAGCGACACTGGAAAATGGGATGCATCTTCTTTGATGATCCAGTGCCGCTGACGCGGCACGACATGGATTGACCTCGACGACCAGGGGTGCTCGCAAAAAGCGCTTGCACCCCTAGCTATCCTCTTTGCGCCGCTATCGCGGCGTACGCAATCGAGGATTCCACGAAGCACGCCATCCTGCGTTTTGAGCGTATGACGCTCTGCGCGGGTGCGCTATGGATTTGTAGCGCCTTCGCGCGCCCCCCTCACCGCGTCGCCGCTACCGTCCCACCTTCGCCAATCCCTTCCATCCACCGCCGCTGCCACTCATCGAGCGAGACGCCGGAGAGGCGGGCCAGGGCGTTGACATCATCCGCGCGGTGGATGCTGACCAGGCTGTTCGTACCGAGGGACGTAGCCAGGAACTTCGTGAACGAATGGGAGAGGATGTAGAACGCCCGGCGTTCGCGTGGCGACGTCAGATGCGGGTCATCGGCCGTGAACCAATCCCCGGGCTCGCCCGCGGCGCGTGAGCGTTCGATCGCCGCTCGCGCCTGCGCGTCGACACGGTCATTGCCTGCGCTCAGCACAGGAGCGTAGTAGCCGCCGTACTTCGTGGCCACCGAGGAGGCGACCCACGAGGCGAACCCCTCCTCCAGCCACATCGGTCCGCCGTCACCGACCACCGCGTGTACGAGCTCGTGGAGGTACGGCGCCGAGTGGTCGGGGACGCGGTCGCTGTCGAGGAAGATGCGCGGCTCGTGCTGGTACGAGCCTGGATACCTCGGGTATGTGTGGGAGATCTCGACGTGGGGTGAGAGATACACGAGGATGCGCTCCTTCCGCGGTTCGACCCCGGTGAACCGCGCGATGTCGCCAACACCCCTTTCCACGAGCCCCGCGAACTCGTCCAGTTGCTCCGGGGTCAGCGAGCCGGACGCGCTCCGCACCTCGACGCCGGCGCAGACACTCACGAGGGGGTCTCGATCGACCTCGGCGGCGATACGCCGGTCGTCGCGGAAATCAGCCATGACGGCCACGGCTGAAAGCGATACAATCCCCGCAATCATCCAAGCGAGACGGTGTCTCAATGCAGTGCCGGGGACTGCATCCGAGGTGCCTTCGAACGAATCGTCCCGAAGTGGGGTCGCATCCAGTTGGTCGCAGCAAACGTATCTCAATCGATGTCCAAACAATTTTTAGGAGGAGAGTCTCATGAATAGTCGCGATCTAGCGAAGTACCTCGTTCTCGGTGGTGTCATCGCCGGCCTCAGCGCCGGAACCAACCTGCGTGCCGACACGGCGAAAGCATCGAACGCGCTCGGGTTCAACCAGGCCACGTCGCAGGCCGTCCAGATGGCCGATTCGCCGAAAGCGGCCGACAAGCATGCCTGTAAAGGCCTCAACGGCTGCAAGACCCTCGGCAATTGCAAGTCGGGCGACAACGGCTGCGCGGGCAAGAACTCCTGCAAAGGCAAGGGCGGCTGCGCCTCGAAGGAGTACAAGCACTCCTGCGCCGGCAAGAACGCATGCAAGGGTCAGGGCGCCGGCGGCAAGAACGACTGCAAGGGCAAGGGTACCTGCGCCGTTCCTCCGAAAGCTTCGTAACTCTTTCGCTCCACGGAGGGCAGGCGCGCTCGCGTCTGCCCTCCAACAGAGATCCGATGAATCGATTCAATCTCCCTGACCTCGGGATCGGTGTGGGGCTGCGCAGCGTTCATTACGGTCACATCCTGGCCACGCAGCCCGACGTCGATTGGTTCGAGGCCCTCTCCGAAAACTATCTGGACACGGGCGGCCGCCCGCGCTACGTGCTCGAGCAGGTCGCGGAGCAGTATCCGATCGTGCTCCACGGTGTCTCGCTCTCGATCGGCGGAACCGACCCGCTCGACTTCGACTACCTCCGCAAACTCAAGGCGCTCGGACACTCCGTCAAGGCGCGCTGGTTCTCCGATCACCTCTGCTGGACAGGCGTCAGCGGCCGCAACGTCCACGATCTTCTGCCGATGCCGTACAACGCCGAGTCGCTTCGCCATACGGCGGAGCGGGTCCGGATCGTCTCCGACTTCCTGGAGATGCCGCTCGTCGTCGAGAACCCGTCGTCCTACGTCGAGTTCACCTCGTCGACGATGACGGAGTGGGACTTCCTGGCGTCGCTGGCGGCCGAGAGCGATTGCGGACTCCTGCTCGACGTGAACAACATCTACGTCAGCTCGTTCAACCACGGCTTCGACCCGAAGGTCTACGTCGACGCCATCCCCGCTGATCGCGTCGTGCAGGTCCATCTGGCCGGGCACGCCAACCATGGCACGCACATCATCGACACGCATGACAACTTCGTCATCGACGAAGTCTGGTCGCTCTACGGCCGCGCATGCGCGCGCATCGGCGACGTCTCGACGCTCATGGAGTGGGATGCCGACATCCCCGATTTCGAGACCGTACACGCCGAGGCGCGGAAGGCGGCAGCGTTCCGCGGGAGTCGGGAGATCGCGTATGCCGCTGTCTGAGGTGCCGGGAGTCGGGTGTCGGGTGTCGGGTGTCGGAGCAACCGCACCGATCTCCGATCTCCGAGTCCCTCCGCTCTCCGAGGTCGGGAGTCGGGAGTCGGGGGTCGGGAGTCGGAGCACCAACACCGATCTCCAACCCCCGACCCCCAACCCCCGACTCCCTCTTCCTCCGCTGTCTGAGACCGGGAGCAGGGAGTCGGGAGTCGGAGCAACACCGCCAATCTCCGACCCCCGACCCCCGACTCCCGACCCCCGACTCCCGCATCTCCAGGAATGGATGCAGGGCGTAATCACCCATCCCGGCGACGTCTACGAGGCGGCGGCGGAAGCGGTGATCGATGTCGACGCGGTCATCCTTCCCTCGGCCACATTGCAGCCGATTCAGCGTGTCGGCCTCTATCACGGCATGTACATGCTGCGCATGATCGAGGCGCTCACCGCCGACTACGGCGCGCTGGCGCACTTCCTCGGCGAGGACGCATTCGAGGAGTTGGTGCGTGCCTACGTGCTCCGCTTTCCATCGCGCAGTTACACTCTGAACAGGCTCGGGGATTCGCTTCCGGAGTTCATCGCCGCGTCGACATCAAGAATCCTGAAGCGCCGCATCTTCCTGCGCGATCTGGCAAGCCTCGAGCTGGCCATGACGCAAGTCTTCGACGAAGCCGAAGCCGAGCCGCTGCCAGCCGACGCCATCGCGTCCATCGCACCGGAGCGCATCGCCGACGCGCGCATCGTCCCCATTCCGGCCCTGCGCCTGCTATCGCTCGACTACGACGCCAATGAGGCGTTCCAAGCCTGGCGCGACGAACGCAACATGCAGCCGCGGCGTCAGAAGACGCGGCTGGCCGTTCACCGCCGCGACTACGGCGTCTACCGCATGCCGCTCTCGCGCGAAGCCTTCACGTTCCTCGGATCGCTCATCGCGGGCAAGACCATCGGCGATGCCATCGGAGCGTTCCATCGCCGCTTCAAACGCCTGCCGGAGCAGGACGAGCTCTTCACATGGTTCCGCGACTGGAGTGCGGCAGGCATGTTCGCCGCCATTGAGATCACCTAGGAGAACCGATGTTCGCCAAACTGGTCCGCTGGTATGACCTCGCCATGTCGCGCTGCTTCGACAAGCTGCGAAGCCCGCTTCTTCTTGTGCTTCGCCTGATCTTCGGCTGGGGGCTCTTCCAGACCGGAAAGGGGAAGCTGGAGAACATCGACCGCTTCACCGATTTCCTCACCCACCTGCACATCCCGATGCCGGCGGCGAACGCCCACTTTGTGGCGTCGCTCGAGTGCGTCGGCGGTCTGCTGCTCCTCGTCGGTCTGGCCTCGCGCCTGATCGCCATTCCTCTGACGATCAACTTCATCGTCGCCTACCTGACCGCCGACCACGAAGCCGTTGTCAGTTTCTTCAAGGACCAGGACGCCTTCACCAGCGCCGCCCCGTTCCTCTACCTCCTTGTCTCCCTCATCGTCCTGGCCTTCGGCCCCGGATTCTTCTCGATTGATGAGGTGATCGGGCGGATGTGGCGACGCCGCGCGGCGTGAATTGCCCGGGCGTGATTCGACAAAGCGCCGCCCATGGTAGAGCAGACGTCCTCGATTCGGGATAGGGGGGAGCCTCACGGCTCCGCCCCTCCCACACCACCGTGCGTGCGGATCCGCACACGGCGGTTCGGCTGGTTGAACACGTCAGCTGTAGAGCTTCTGAAG
>Ga0210394_10002291_pt1 | contig 26602 bp, 18 predicted proteins | sample IncBWC12MmetaG_FD_160121 | JGI IMG/M metagenome (GOLD analysis project Ga0210394, IMG submission 160121) | Forest soil microbial communities from Barre Woods Harvard Forest LTER site, Petersham, Massachusetts, United States - Inc-BW-C-12-M | ecosystem: Environmental > Terrestrial > Soil >...
TTTGCTGCATTTAGCTTATAGCCGGAAATATTTGCGGAACCGCCATTTCCTACGTAGATAAATTGATTGGATGCGTCGACCGTCACTGAGTAGGCATTGACTCCTGAGGCGACGGGGAAACCAGTGAGCGCTGTAAGCAACCCTGTGTTCGGATCAATGCTGTATCCGACCACGCTTGCGCCCGTCGTGACGTACAAGTACGAGCCGGTGCCATCCATTCCGATGTAGTTACTCACCGGCGCGGCAAATGGAGAACCGCTCAGCGCGGTCAATGCTCCCGTATCCGTATCAACGCTGAATCCGGAGACCGTCGAGCTAGTGCCATTGAAGTTGGCCGTGTAAAGAAAGTCTGGACCATAATCAAATGGTCCGAATGGCTGGACTGCGAGACTATGAGGGTTGCCACCTGCCGCAAAGGGCGATCCGGCCACCGGTGTCAATGCACCCGTTCCGGCCGCGATCGCAAACGCCGAGATATCGTTAGAACCGCCGTTGTTCGCCACATACAAGAACCCGTCGGGGCTTACTGAAACAGCCGATGGGCCGCTACCGGTGCTATACGTGGCGGTTGACAGCGGCGTCAACGCTCCCGTGCTCGCATTGACTGCGTATGCCGAAAGGTTGTCGGAGCCGCTGTTTGCAACGTAGAGATACGCACCCGACGGGTCGAACGCTAGGGCATGAGGATCCATACCTGCCGCGAATGGTGAGCCCGGGATCGCGGTCAACGCACCACTAGTCGCATTGACGGCATACACCCATATGTTGTTGGAGATCTCGTTAACAACGTAGACGTATTGTCCATCCGGCCTAGCCGCTATCGCGTAGGGCGATGTACCTGTGGGAACGGGCGACCCGACGGCGGTGAGCGCGCCCGTCGTCGAATCGATCGAGTACACCGAGATGGTGGTTATCCCCCGCGTTTGCGGCATAGGCGAACCGCCCATAACAAACGACCGCGACGTCGCTGACATTTGCGCCATCGACCGTGCCGGAACCGTTACCGACGACCACGCAATTCTGTGCGGGCGAGGAGGGCTGCGTTTTCACTGTCACTGCGTAAGCAGCACCGTTAGCGAGATCAGCCATGAAGGTAAATGCGCAGTCCGTGCAAACCGCGAGATCATCTCCGGCGTTGTTCTGCAATACCAAGCCCGAGCCAGAGGGGAGTCCCGTGACCGTGCCGCCGATCGTGTAGGTGGAAGTGGTCATCGGCGTGGAAGTGGTCATCGGGGCAGATGAGCTACTGCCACCACCGCACGCGGTAAGCACTATCAGCAAGAGCCCGGGGAAGGTAAAGTGAAAGACGTCGCGCAGAGTTGTTTTCATTATGCCGCCCCCTTTCAAAACGCCGAGGTCGCGAACCGTGCCGGCAGCACTATTTTACCCCGATTACGGCCAGAATATTAGCCCTGGCCTGGGCCCGTACCCTTCACAGCGTTCGCTCCAAGTCGTTTGCATAGTCCGCGTCAAGCGTTGCGCTTTGCGCCGGGAACAATCCGAAGGGCCCGCACTTAGGGATTCGGAATCGGGGGGCAAAAAGTGACATCGGTTTGACCTGCTCAGGCCCGACGGCATCCCAGCATCATCGATGACCGCTTCAGGGAGGGCACTTCAATGCATCGAATGGTCGCTGTTGGCCGAGAGTTGCCCGTCGCGATAAAACAATTCACGCCTAGACAGCTAATCAGGTCCAGAGCGTCCCCGCTACCGATTCGTGACGTCGCGAGGCGCCCCGCCAGTTGACTGTGCGAGCGTCGAAAATGTTTGACGGACCGCCGTTGTTTGCCCTTATACGACGCGGCGGCTTTGCGGATCCACAATGGAAAGGGCCCGCTTTCACGGGTCATCCAACTCGCGCTCTCGGTGCTGCCGGGTCGAGTGCGCCCCAAACCCCTTCACTGCTAAAGTGCTCTAGTGAATGGTAGCGGGGGCGCGATTACCAGATATCGAGCGATTGATTTTTCTAGAAACATTACCGGCAGACCGCGCGGGCTCGGCGCGGGCGTCCCTTCGGTAAAGGTGAGGCACGGAATCGCAAGCCCTGCTCGTAATAGTGCGGTAGCGCCGGTGAGAGCCTCACACATCGCCCCGCTGCCGCCCAGGGGGCGCCGACCGAAGCCTGTACCAGCCGTAAACCCGTTCCAGGGCCGCATGCCAATGATCATGTGGCATTCGTCGGAAATCACACCGGCTGTACGTTAACGCACCGACATCAGCGTCGGAATTGTCTATAAGTGAAAGGCCTAAGAAAGGCGGCAATTGCCGGCCGCGCTGCGAGCAGCTGCGGTTGACGCTTCGATACCTTCCTACTCGCAATGGCGATGGCGGCACTGGATCTCATGACACACGTCTCCGTTATTCGCGCCGCAGCGGCAAAACCACTATTGCTCGGTGCTGTGCTCTTTGCGTGGCTGATTGTCGGGGTGGTGTGATAATGAGACGGTTGATTAATGTCAAGAAACTTCCTGCGGATTGCGGTAACTACCTATCGACGCTCGGCTAAGCCGGCCTCATAACACTTGCCGGATTTACCGGCGCATGGAGATCAAGATGAGCAGAAAGAACAATCCAAAGAACAATCCTGTGTTGACTACAGCCAGGCGCATGCTGGGCGGCGGCGTATTTGCCGTAGCGGCGCTGACGCCGCTGCTGGCTTGTGCAGACACGCCAGCGTACCAGGCGGTCACTTCCGAGCGGCTGGTCAACGCCCAGCAGGACAGCGGCTGGCTGATGTATCGACGCAACTACGAGAGTACCGGATACGCGCCGTTTGATCAGATCAACTCCGGCAACGTCGACAAGCTGAAGGTCGCCTTCGACTACCAGAGCAACCTCTCCCAGGGACACGAGGCGGCGCCGCTGGTCAACGGCAAATACATGTTCGTGACCATGCCGATGGACCACTTGATCGCGATGGATGCGACCAGCGGCAAAGTGCTGTGGAAGTACGATTATCCGATCGATCCGAAAGCTCTGAAGACGGTCTGCTGTGACGTCGTCAATCGCGGTGCGGCGCTGTCCGGTGATCTGGTCTATATGGGCACGTTAGGCAATCACATCGTCGCGCTCGAGGCCAAAACCGGCAAGGTCAAGTGGGATACGGCGCTGGCGCCCCCGGGCGTCGGCTACTTCATCACTGCTGCCCCGCTAGTGGTCAACGGCAAGGTGATCATCGGCGATGGCGGTGGCGAGTACGGAGCGCGCGGTTTTATCGTCGGCCTCAACGCTGAGACCGGCAAGGTCGAGTGGAAGACCTATACCACGGCGGCGCCCGGAACGCCCGGCGGGGACACCTGGCCGAAGGGCGCCTACAAGACCGGTGGTGGCAATCCCTGGATCACGGGTAGTTACGATCACGCGACCAACACACTGTTCTGGGGCGTCGGCAATCCCGGTCCGTGGCTCGCGACGTTGCGTCCGGGTAATAATCTGTATACGGACTCGGTACTGGCGCTGGATCCGAACACGGGTAAGATCAAGTGGTACTACCAGTGGACACCGAACGACACCTGGGACTACGACGGTGCCAACGAGGTGGTCCTGACGGATCTCACGTACCGCGGCCAGGCTTACAAGGCGCTAGTCCACGCGGACCGCAACGGCTGGTTCTACGCTGTCAATCGCACCAATGGCAAGCTGATCTACGCTGAGCCGTTTGTCCATGCGACCTCCATCACCGGCATGCGCGATGGCATTTCACAGTCCGATCCCGCCCTGCGCCCGACGATCGACAAACAGGTGTTCACTTGCCCAAGCTTCCTTGGCGGCAAGAACTGGTGGCCTATGTCGGTCGATCCACAGACCAAGATGGCCTACATCCCAACGCAGCACGCCTGCATGGACATCAAGGGCGCGGAACCGGTCGCTTATAAAGCGGGACTTGCGTTCCTCGATGAATCCTTTACGGTCAAGCACGATCCGACCACCGACAACTGGGGTTCGGTGCAGGGCGTCGATCTTAATAGCGGAAAACAGGTCTGGCAGCACGAAACCCATTTGCCCTGGTCCGGTGCGACGCTGGCGACCTCCGGTGGCCTGATGTTCAGCGGCAGCACGGACGGGCATTTCATGGCATTCGACGCCAAGACGGGCAAGGTGCTGTGGAGCAGCGAGCAGCTCAGCTCCGGGATCATCGGCGTGCCCACGACCTACACGGTCGATGGCAAGCAATATGTCGCCGTCTGGGCAGGTTGGGGTGGCGCCGGCCCGATCTGGGGCGGGGAGATGGCCAAGGATCCCGCTGTCGCGGCGATTCCGAAAGGCGGACACCTCTATGTCTTTGCCTTGCAATAAGGGCGCACGCAACGCCCAGCTTGCAGCGTGTATCCTCGGCGCGGTGCTCGTGCACCGCGCCGGGGCCGCGCCCGTTCTAAACGTGTGTATCGATCAAGCCAGTCCTACCTCAGTGATGGATGCACGCGTCGCCCGTGCCGCCGCCAGGACGCAGGGATACACCGTAAAGTTGGTTGCATTTGTCGGCTATGGCAAGGGTGGCGACGGCCTTCCGCTGGGCCGATTTGCCAATATGGCGCAGTCCGAGTGTCAGCTGATCATGGGCTTTCCGGTCGACGTCAGCGATCCGAATCTGCCGCCCGATGTCGAGGCTACATCGGCCTACGCCAGCACCGGCTTTGTGCTGGTGCGCCGCGGCACTTCGAAGGCGCTATTGCTCAGTGAGTTGCCGAAGGGCAGCGAAGTGGGTATCGCACAGCTCGATACCTATGCCGGACTCCTCTTTAGCAGCCATCCCAACATAGTGATGCATGTCTATCCCAAAGATTCGCTGATGCTGTCGGATTTGGAGGCGGATCACATCGCGGCGGGATTGGCTTGGCAGCCGTCCTTCGAATTCTACGCGAACCGGCATCACACGCACCGGTCGCTTAGCGTTCGCATCTTGCCCGGCAAGCACATGCTCTGGAACCTGGTGGCGCTGTATGGGGCGCAGTCCCAAAGCGCTGCCAGGCTGTTCGAGAAGGGTCTTGACGAGCTGCAGAGCACGGGACAGTTGGAGCGGATGATCAAGCCGTATCAGCACGCTGCGGCGTCCGGCGCAGAGCCGAGCTCAGCGCGCTGGCCCGGTGCGCGCCTGCAGTATGCGGTCGCTTGGAATGCAAACGCCGGGGGTCTGATCAAGGTCGCCGACACAAGCGGAAAAGCCAAACAAAAGCACAGCACAGTGCCCGCCTTATACACGGTGGATCAAGCCACTCAGGGCGCCATCGCCTACGGCCAGAACTGCGCCATGTGTCACGGGCCGCTGCTGGATGGGCAGTCCGCCGGCTATCCCGGGCCGGCGTTGAAAGGACCGGATTTCGCCGCTCCGAGCTACGACTTCCACGTCAGCGACATCTTCAATTTCGTCGCCAAGCTCATGCCTCCAGGCACGCCGGGTAGCCTGACGCATGATCAGGATGTGCTGATTATGGCTTACCTCCTGCAGCAAAACGGCTATCCACCAGGCACCCAGGCACTGACCTATGAAGGAGCCGAGAAATCCAGGGTTCCTTTGCGTTACTACGGAACAAAGCCGCTATAGGGTCGAACTTGATTTTGCCGATTGGATTGACTGACCGCGATTACTTTGAGTGGGTCAAACGAAGACACCGAATCACCGAATCTAACCGAAAGCAGATTATCTATGAGTTCCTAGAGTTCCGCCCAGACCCGGACGAGCGGTCCCACAGTGAGGGCTTGAAGTGTCTAACCCCGGCCTTCTGCGCGGCCCGATAGAACGCCTGATCCCGCGTGGCCAGCGGCTGCGCGACCCTCAGCGCCAGTTCCAAGTAGGAGGCGTCATAAGAGGACAGGCCGTAGCGGCGTGCGAGCTGCGAGGTGTCGGTCAGTGCCTGTGTGAACGTGGCGGGATCCGCCTCGATACTGATAGCGCGGAGCATCTCGAGAAATGACTCGCTTTGCGCCACGGTAAATTAAAAGTTTTGCCTTCCGCGCGCGAGTACGTTGCCAATTTTCAGTCCCCAAATCAGTGTGTAGAGCTCAGCCGGGTATCGCAACTATCTGGCAACCTAAAACCATCTGCTAACGTCGCCTCGGCGAAAAGCTGTTCTACTTCGCGGCCACGACCTGTCCCTGTACGGTCCCAGGGAATCCCTTCGGAGACGGAAATTCCGACGATGCGTGGTTGCCGCCCGCCATGGACAGCTCCGTCACCGAATTCCAGCGATCGCGCCATGCTGAGGCATAGATGCGGAACTTGTCTCCTTCCGTAGTGAACGCAGCCGTCTTGGCGTGAGGCGAGTACGCCCTAATCAGCGTGACGATAGCTGTATTGTTCTCCGCGAGTCGAGGCCGCTGACGACAGAAGCTTGAGCCTCATGCGTGCTCGGCACGGAGTGGCATAATCCTCTGTACACCCATCTGACGCAGCACCTGCGCCACAGCGGCCACGGCGCCGCGCAACGCATGCTCGTCGATGGCGCCGATGCAGCCGACTCGAAAGGTTTCGAGGCTCGTGAGCTTGCCCGGATACAGGATGAAGCCCTGCTCGCGCACGCGTCGATAGAACGCGCCGAACTCGTAGGCGGGATCCGGCGGCGCATGAAACGTGACGATGATCGGCGCCTGGCATGACGCTGGCAGGAAGGATTCGAAGCCCAGCGCCCGCATACCGCTCACCAACGCGTCGCAGTTGCGGCGATAGCGCGCGAGTCGAGCCGGCTGGCCGCCCTCCGCGAGGAATTGCTCGATGGCCGTGCGCAGTGCCGCCAGCACGTGCGTCGGCGGCGTGTAACGCCACTGGCCGGTGTTCTGCATGTAGCCCCACTGGTCTGCCAGATCGAGCGCCAGGGAGTGGCTGTTGCCGGTCGCGGCCGCGAGCTCGGTGCGACGTGCGATGACGAAACCCATGCCAGGCACGCCCTCGAGACATTTGCCCGAGGCGGCAACCAGCGCGTCGAACGGTAAGTTCCGAGCATCGATGGGAATGGCGCCATAGGAGCTCATCGCATCGATGATGAGCCTGCGGCCGCGGGCTGCGACGACAGCCGCAATCTCGGGTAGCGGATTGAGAATGCCCGCACTGGTCTCGCAGTGAACTTGCGCGACATGTGTGATGCCCGGATCGGACGCCAGCACCGCATCAATGCGCGCCGGATCGGCAGGCTCGTCCTCCGCGAACGGCAACACGACCGCCTCCCGGCCCAGGTAGCCGAGAATGCGTGCGATGCGCTTGCAGTAGGCGCCGTTGTCAGGCACCAGAACCTTGCCGCCCCTGGGCACGAGCGTGCCAAGTGCCGCCTCCACCGAGAACGTGCCGCTGCCCTGCAACGGCACGCAGACGTGCGTGTCCGCGGCGTGCACGATCTTGAGCAGATCGCGGCAGATGGAAGCCGTGAGCTCGTTGAATGCGCTGTCCCAGGATCCCCAGTCCGTCTGCATCGCCGCTTTCGTGCGTGCCGTCGTCGTCAACGGGCCGGGTGTCAGCAGGATAGGGTCCGCCATGACGGTGCATCATAGCAAAGACGCGTTGCGCCTGAGAGCGCGACTCCTCGCACCCGACACCGCGTCGCTAGAGCAGATCCCGCAGCGGCTGCAGCGCGCCCGGAACGTACTGGTCGCACCCAGGCAGCGAGGCCACCAGCTGAAAGCCCGAGGCTCCATGGTCAGACATGCGATGCTCTGTACATGCCAATTTGCGCCATTATAGGCATGTGAAAGTTGCGCCAATCTTTTCAAAGCTATCAGACATGAAACCGGCATGCCGAGGGTAGATGTCGTCATCGCCGGCGGCGGAGCCGTGGGATCGGCAACCGCCTATTTCCTGGCGAAACCGCCAGGATTTACGGCCACGGTGGCAGTAGTCGAGCCCGATCCGACCTATCACCTTGCCGCGAGCACCCGCTCGGCGGCATCGATCCGCCGTCAATTCACCACCCCGCTCAACATCGAGATGTCGTCTTTCGGCATGGAGTTCCTGCGCGCCTGCGGCAGCGGCCTCGCGGACGTCAACTTGAAGGAATCGACATATCTCACGCTCGCCACGCCGGCCGGCGCGGCGACTTTGCGCCATAACGTCGAAGTACAGAGGCGCTGCGGCGTCGAGGTCCGCCTGCTCGATGCAGCTGGGCTCGCCGAGTGTTATCCCTGGATCAACCGTTCCGATTTGGCTATGGGCGCCGATACTCCACACGGCGAAGGCTGGTTCGACGGCCATGGACTGTTACAGGGACTGCGCCGCGCTGCCCTGAATCACGGCGCGCGCTACATCCGCGATCGGGTGGAGTGCCTGGTGATGGACGGCGGGCAGACGGTGGCCGGCGTACGCCTTGCCGGCGGCGATACTCTGCAGTGCCGCTGGCTCGTGAACGCGGCCGGCACGCACTCGCGTGCGCTTGCGGCCTCGGCCGGCATCGACCTTCCCGTGTACGCGCGCAACCGCAACGTATTCGTATTCAGCTGCCCGCAGGCCCCTGCCAATTGCCCGTTGATCGTCGATCCTTCGAGTCTCTGGTGCCGCCCCGAGGGTAATCGGTTCATCTGCGGAGTCGTGCCGCCGGATGATCCGGACGTCGCCGTGGACGACTTCGAAGTCAACTACCAGGAATTTGACGACCTCGTGTGGCCTGCGCTCGCGCACCGGGTACCCGCGTTCGAGGCCGTGCGTCTCGACAGCGCGTGGGCCGGCCAGTATGACTATAACGTGTTCGATCAAAATGCGTTCCTGGGCCCGTGCGAATCCGTCCCCAACCTGATTCTCGCCTCGGGCTTCAGCGGTCACGGCTTGCAGCACGCTCCCGCGATCGGCCGTGCGCTCGCCGAATTCATCCACTTCGCCGAGTACCGTACCATCGACGTCACGCCATTTTCGTACAGCCGGTACCTGCGCAATCAGCCGTTACGAGAGCACAGCGTGATTTAGGAAAAGAGTCCGATGTTGCAACTGGATGCGGATGAAGTTGCTGCGAGGCTCGGCCGAATGCCTCTGATCGGCGCGCTGGAGCGCGCATTTCGCTCGGAGTTCCACTCGCCGGCGCGGCAGCACTACACCGTCGGCAGCTCAGCCAATGGCGATGACTTTTTGCTGACAATGCCAGCTTGGCAAACGGGGCGGTCCATCGGCATCAAGCTCGTTACTGTGTTTCCGGGCAACTCCCGCCAAGGGAAACCCGCGGTACATGCGGCGTATGCGCTGTTTAGTGGCGTCGACGGCACACCGATCGCGACCCTGGACGGCACGGAATTGACCAGGCGTCGCACGGCAGCCGCCTCGGCACTTGCAGCACGCTATCTGGCGCGATCAGAGGCGAGCCGGCTGCTCATGGTCGGAACCGGCGCACTGGCACCGCATATCATCGACACCTACACGACCGCGCTCCGATCACCGCGGTGCGCGTGTGGGGCCGAACCTCCCAGCGCGCGCAGGCCGTGGCCCGCAGCTTCGCCGGCGGACCTATCGACATCGAGGCCATCGACGACCTGGAAGCCGGCGTGCGCTGGGCCGACATCATCAGTTGTGCAACCCTGGCCACGGCGCCTCTGGTGCGGGGAGCGTGGCTCAGTGCGGGCCAGCACCTGGACCTCATCGGCTCGTTCACGCCGGAAATGCGGGAAGTCGACGACGAGGCGCTCGCACGCTCGCGCATTTACGTCGACACGCGGGAAGGCGCGCTCGCCGAGAGCGGCGAGCTCGTCCAGGCAATGGCCGGCGGCCTCATCACGGCCGCTGACATATATGGCGATCTCGCCACGCTCACTCGCGGCACCGTTTCCGGCCGAGGCTCGGCCGAGGAGATCACCCTATTCAAGAGCGTAGGCTGCGCCTTGGAGGACTTGGCCGCCGCGGAACTGGCGCTTGGACTCGGTAGCGGGGAGCTGCACCTCTAATTTCATCCCGTCAGATCTGGGCGGTGCCCCCGCAACGATGGGACCGTTCTGGTGGCGGGCGGAGCCTTTTCGAAAGCGGTACACACAATCGCGAGAAGAGGGGGTCAGCATTGCGTATCTGGAGGAACCTATCCCCAATCCACGGCCGTAGCGGCGCTGTTTGCGCCCAAGAGTGACGGCTTCACTCAGACCGCCTCTCTCAGCACGAGCCGGGATGGGCAGACCGCTACGGTGCTTCCCGACGGCGCGGTGCTAATCGTTGGAGGCACCCAGCACACGGCTAAGTCGTCTCCCTATTACTGCCCTACCACCCCACCGACGAACAGCGCCACGGCGCTCTCCTCGGCAGAGCTCTTCAAGTAAGCCGTCGCATCTGCCTGAATATTGGTGCCAGCACGACTTCCTCCCCGCGGTGCAGAACAGGGTCGTGCTCGGGGCTCGGAACTGACGCTGCGACCGGAGAGCGGAAGGTCGCCATTGACAGCAACGGGGGGCAGAAGCAGACCTTCGAGCTTTCTATGAGCCGCTGTGTTGGCGCGTTACGTGTGCTGCAGACCGTGCAATCTCGTTGCCTGCGGTTTGGGTATCAGCGGCTTGAACCGCCCGCCTTTCAATTTCCCGTGCCAGGTTTTGCTTCGGTCTGAATGCCGTCGCTCCATGCCCATGCGCTCATACGCCAGCCGGAGCCACCTTTCTGCAGGGCAACCGTTATTAGCGAACCGCTCTGCTTCATCGGCTTCCCCTTCATTGTGAAGGTATAACTGACAGGGACGACGACATAAGCATGCTCCGCCGTGATATCGATGTGCCGGGGCTTACCAAGGGTGACGACCCCGGCTGTGATTTCGTTCGCTTTGCCGAAAGCATCGAAGTCACTCGACCACTTGCCGCAAGCCCCTGCGCCGTGCCATTCATGGGGCGGCAAGTCGTCAATGATGGATGTCACGTCGGCACAATTTGCCAGAACCGATTTCATGTCGCCCTTATTGAGGGCGTCTACGAATTGATGCAGGACCGCCATTACATCTGCTTTTTCAGAACCTGCAGCCGGTCCCGCCGTCAAAGTAGCCAGTGCGAGTGCGATAAGTATTTTGTGCATCGTGATCGCTCTTTTGTAATTAGGTTTGGAAGGAACGTTGACCGTAGCCGATTATACAGAAACGCTGGAGTGCACGTCGGTGCACGACCGACACCTCCGAGACATGCCACGCCGGATGAGTCCCGACGCGACTTGTCCGCATCCTCGTGCGTGAATGTCCGGTTCCGAGAAGACGGAGCGGCGGCTTCGAGTCAAGAAGCGCCGCCGCCGCAGCAAAGATGCCGCGTCATCCCCCCGAATAGCCAAAAAGGCCCGCTCCTGCACCTGCGCTTTGGTGTGGAACAGGCAGTGGTGGCGGGTGCAGAGCTTGGAGGTCTGCACCGTGATCGGCGGGGTGCATCACGGGTATCACTCGCCGGGGCAGACCGAATTGACGCGAATGTGGGTCGCGCGCGGCGAGCGCGCGGCAGCGCGTCATCTGCACCACCGCGCCCCTGGAAGTGCAGTATGCGATGGGATTCGGGTCGCCGTTGAGACCCCACACTGAAGCAACGTCGATGATGAGCCCTCCGCCCGCCTCGCGAATGTGCAAATCTCGGCACGGTTCAGGTAGAACACCGCGCTGACGTTGACCGCGATGGTATCGAGCCACTGCGCGTTTCTGCTATCGGGTGCGCTGGCCGTAGAGAATGCCGGCATTATCGACCAGGATGTCGAGACCCCCGAGCTGGTCCACGGTCTGCCTGATGAGCGCACGCATTCGCGAAGAGCTCGATCTGACGCTCGCCAATGTCGCACAGCACGCCCGTATCAGCCCCGGCATGCTCAGCCGGCTGGAGACCGGTCATGTGAACCCGAGTCTCGAGACCATCGTAGCGCTGGCCGAGGCGCTCGGGGTACGGGCCGCCCTGCTGCTGCAGGAGGTCGGCGATTACGAGGACGGCGCGCAGCACGTCCCGGATGGCGAGGGCCTCGAGGTCGTGCGCCGCGGCACCGAACGGGGGCATACCTATCACTGCTCGCGGCGCAGCGCGGGCCGCTCAAAGTGTTTGAACCATTTCTGGTCACGTTGACCGACAAGAGCCAGGTGTTTCCCACTCTCGGGCGAAATCCGCTGTCGCCACGGCAAGAGCACCCATTTGCTCAAGGCCAGCGATTCGCTGACCTTCCGCGGCGACTTCGCCCACGGCCCCGAGCGGCTCGTCAAGGTGCCGAACCGCATGCTCTCGATTATCATCTATGGCGGCGCGGCGGACGACTAAGAACCCCAGCGGCGGCGCATTGCGTCATCATCGTACGCGCTGCCCCCCCCCGAAGGACCACTGATGAAAAACCACAGCTCGGCCGCCACGGCCAATGAATCCGCAGCGAGCGACACGCGCGCCGTGCAGGACGCGGATATCGCGCAGCTCAAGGCGCTCGGCTACACCTCGCATTTCGATCGGACCATGACCGAACTCGAGAATTTCTCGCTCGGTTTTACCTATCTATCCCCGGTGGTCGGCGTCTATACGCTGTTCGCCACCGCGCTCGCGGCGGGCGGCCCGCCGATGTTCTGGTGGTACGTGTTCGTCGGCATCGGGCAGATGCTGGTGTGCCTGATCTTCGGCGAAGTGGTGTCGCAGTTTCCAATTTCGGGCGGCCTCTATCCGTGGGCGCGACGCCTGGTCGGCAAACGCTGGGCTTGGATGGCCGGCTGGATCTACGGCTGCGCATTGTATGTGTCAATCTCGGCGGTCGCGACCGGAGGAGCGCCGTTCTTCGCGCAATTACTCGGCTACGAGCCGGCGCCGGCGATCACCACGACGATCGCGATCGTGATGATCGTGCTATCGACGCTGCTGAACGTCAGCGGCACGCGGCTGCTCGCGCGCGTGGCGATGTTCGGATTCATCTGCGAGCTGGTCGGCGCGATCGTCGTCGGCAGCTACCTGCTGCTATTCGCGCGCCACCACCCGCTCAGCACGCTGTTCGATACCTTCAATGTCAGTCACGGCGGCAACTACCTGCCGGCATTCCTCGCCTCGGCGCTGACCGCGCTGTTCTGCTACTACGGTTTCGAGGCCTGCGGCGATGTGGCCGAGGAAACACCGAACGCGAGCCGCATGATTCCGAAGGCGATGCGCATGACTATCTACGTCGGCGGCGCCGCCTCAATGTGGGTCTGCCTGGCGCTGATTCTCTCGGTACCGGACATGCAGGCCGTGATCGCCGGCAAGGACACCGATCCGGTGGCGACCATCCTGCGCACAGCGATGGGCGAGTGGGGCTTTCGCGCGGTGATCGTGGTTGTGCTGGTGTCGTTCATGTCGTGCCTGATCAGCATGCAGGCGGCTGCGAGCCGGCTGCTGTTTGCGTATGCGCGCGATCAGATGATCGTCGGCAGTCAGCGCCTGAGTCGGCTGTCGCCACGCACGCACGTGCCGGTGGGAGCGCTGCTGGTGGCGGGCACCATTCCTGCCGGCATTGCACTGTGCGGACTGTGGTTGGTGAACGCCGTGAGTACCATCGTCAGCTTCGCCGCGGCCGGCATCTACATCGCATTCCAGATGCTGGTACTCGCCGCATTGCTCGCGCGTTTCAAGGGCTGGAAACCGGCCGGGCCCTTTACGCTCGGGCGCTGGGGCTGGAGCATTAATATCGTAGCGCTGCTCTACGGCGTCAGCGCGATCGTCGATATGATCTGGCCGCGCAGCCCGAACGATCCGTGGTACAGCAACTACGGCATGATCGTAACTGCCGCGGGCGTGATCGTGCTCGGCCTGATCTACATGGTCGTTGGCCGACCCTACGATCGCGGCCATGCGCCAGCTGGCGACGCACACCTGCTCAAGTAGATCCCGCTCCGCCTGTGGCCTGTGGCGAACTTCGCCATTATAGCCTACGGCGGATATCCGCCAGTGAATGGTAGCGGGGGCATGCTTTGCGACGTACCTACAGTCCCTCAGAGCGCACGCCTCAAGTAAGTTTCCGGCCCCATCCCCCGGGCGCCCCTTGCCCGTTACCGCAGCGGTTAGACTTTGCCTGAGGCCGCACAGGCTGCATGGAGAACGCCGGCCACCCAGATCGCGCCGAGTCGCGCAGCGCTCCTACCCAGCCGCCCTGCGACCGAACTGCCGTCACGCCAGCAGCGCTTTCAACGACCCAATGATTCGGTCAACCTCTTCAACTGTGTTGTAGTGAGCCAGCCCAATTCGCAGCACGCCGTCCTGTTCGTCCAGACCCAAGTGACGAACCACCTCAAGGGCGTAGTTATGACCTGACCATACGTTTATCCCCTGAGCCGCGAGCGCTGTTGCAAGCACAGAACTCCGCTGCCGAGTGTATGTGAATGAGACCGTCGGTACTCGATGAGACAGCAGCCGTGCATCGGAGATGCCCTGAAGCTGCACGCCTTCAATCTTTGCGAGCCCGTCGATAAGATGTTGCGCGATTGGCATTTCGTACGCGGTAGCCGCGCTGTATGCAGCTTTTATTTTGTTCTCACGGCTACCAGAACAGCCAACTTGTTCGCCAAGCCAGACGAAGTAGTCCGCAGTCGCAGCCAGACCGGCAAATAATTCAGTCTGAGGCGTGCCCAACTCGTGACGCCCAGGCAGATCCGACGGCGCGCACCGCACAGCGTATGGGCTGAGCTCGTTAAGGAGCGCCTCCCGACCCCATAACACACCAAGATGCGGCCCGAAAAACTTGTATGACGAACACGCCAAGAAGTCACAGCCGATCGCCCTAACATCGACTTTTATGTGGGGGACGAGTTGAACCGCGTCTACATACACCAGCGCCCCGGATTCTTTTGCCAAACTCGTCAATTCAGCCACCGGATTGATTGATCCAGTCAGATTGCTTGCGTAGTTGAGAGCGAGCAACCGGGTCTTGGTGCCTAGCAGCGGCTTCAGATCGTCCGGCTCAATGCGCCAGGTGTCGCGATTAAACGGCAGCCAGCGCACGATCAGGCCTCTATCCTCGGCCATCCGGAGCCATGGTGCCACGTTTGCGTCGTGGTCCATACGTGTGACTATGATTTCATCTCCGGGTGCCCAAGCGCGCCCGAGCGATCGCGAGATATGAAACGTCAGCATGGTCATCGATTGACCCAAGATCACCTCTCGTCCAGACTTTCCGCCTAGTAGTTCCGATGCGGCATCGTGGGCACGTGTCCAAATATCCTTCGCGGACTTCGAGGCCTGAAAGACACCGCCGATGTTGCTCGCGGCGCAGGCCATTGCCTCAGAGACGGCGTTAATGACTTGCCTTGGTACTTGGGTACCTGCGGGGTTGTCTAGGAAGACGGCAGCGCCGCCCAACGCGGGAAACTGGCTTCGTACAAGGTCTATTGGAAAAGTGCTCATTGGAGAATTCCTCGGTCTTTAAGCGCAAACCATTCTAATCGCTAGCAGCAGGGAGCACGCGCCGGGCCGGTACCGACGACGACGTAGTCCGGTTGGGTAGTCGCGATCCCTCCTCGCGCGGGTCATCATGGCCACATTGTCCACGTTGGGGGCCCGGCCCGGATGAGTGTCGCCCTGTGCAACGCCGCGCTGGGTTATAGTGCGAGGAGATTGGGATCCCGGCCGGACCCGGCGGGGGAAGAATGAGCACAGCACGCGAACTCACGCGCGGCTTAGGTCTCGTGCCGGCGATAGCCATCAACGTCGGCAACATGATCGGCACGGGCATTTTCCTTAAGACCCGCGTCATGACCTGCAACGTCGGCGCGTCCTACACGGTGCTCGCGGTGTGGGTGATCGGTGGACTGCTCGCGCTCGCCGGCGCCTTCGCGTACTCGGAAGTCGCCGCCATGATGCCGGAGGCGGGCGGGGAGTACGTGTACCTGCGCCGCGCCTACGGCCGGCTGGTTAGCTTTCTGTGCGGATGGACCTTCTTCACCCTGGCGCGCTGCGGCGCGCAGGCGGCGCTCGCCGTCGGCTTCGCGATCTTCATGAACGTCGCGACCGGCGGCGCCCTGAGCCAGCCGCTGTTCGAGGTCCCGCTCCCCGGTCACGCGCTGCACGTGACGCTGCTCACGCTCGTCGCGGTAGGCAGCATCTGGACCATCGCGTTCCTCAACTGCCGCTCGGTTGCCCGCGGCGGCCAGACGGTGCTCGGACTGACCAGCATCAAGGTGCTGTTTCTTGTCGGCCTAGCCAGCGCGGCGCTCCTGTTCGGGCACGGCGATTTCGCCCATCTTGGCGAGAGCAACGTCGGCGGCATTTGCGAGGGCGTCGCCGACAGCGCGCGCGGCGGGCTCGCCGGACTCGGTGCCGCCATGCTCGGCGCGCTGTGGGCCTACGACGGCTGGAACATCGTCGCCCCGCTCCTCGGCGAGCTCAAGAACCCGGAGCGCAACGTGCCGCGCGCGTTCCTCGGCGGGATGTTCATTGTCCTTGGCCTGTACGTGCTCGTCACGGTGGCTTACTTCTACGTGCTGTCGCCGACCGAGATCGCAAACATCCCCGCTGCATCGTCGGTGGGCACGGAGGTGCTCAGGCGCTTCGTCGGGCCTTACGCCGTCACCGCGCTTGCGCTGGTGCTGATGCTTTCGGCATTCGGCTCGCAGCAGTCGAGTGCCTTGTCGAACTCGCGGGTTCCGTTCGCGATGGCCCGCGACGGGCTACTCTTCCGCCCACTCGGCGAGCTCTCGCCGCGCAGCCACGTTCCGGTCAAGGCGATGCTCGCGCAGGCCGGTTGGGCGACGGTACTCGCCGTGAGCGGGACCTTCGACACGCTGACTGATGCGGCGATGTTCGGCTCCTGGATCTTCTACGGGCTCACGGTCGCCGCGGTGTTCGTGCTGCGAAGGCGCGAGCCCGATGCGCCGCGCCCATACCACTGCTTCGGCTATCCGCTGGTACCCGCGGTGTTCCTGCTGCTGACGAGCCTCGTCGTCGTGAACGCCTTCGTCGCGACACCACACCAGGCGCTGCTCGGCGCGGGTCTCATCCTGCTTGGCCTTCCTGTATACCTGTACTACACGCGCCGTCATGGCGGGGGCAGCGGCTTAAGACCAGCTTTCTAGCGCGAGGGACTCGGATTCGTGCCCCGCGCGGCAGTCGGGGTAGTCTTGTTTTCCTTGCCAAACCCAAATGCGCCCGCCAGGATCGCCCGCCACACGCGCCATGAGTCGCCGGCAAAGACGGAGCCCAGCACGCGCGGGTCGGTGGGCTGCCGCCGCTCAAAACTATGGATTGGTAGCGGGGGCTCGATTTGGTACTTGCTTGCGCGGCTGCCAAGGCGGCTAACCCGCTGATTTTATTACTCCGTTCTTTTGCTGGCAAAGCGCCCCAACATCGGATTGCCAGCTTTCACGGCGTACACGGGCCAGCCAAGCAGCGCGCCTCGACCAATCAGGCTCACTATGGAACTACCCAAAGGCGTCGTTGAGGGATGCTTGCGAACTCGAACCCCGGCGATCGCCCGCGGTCTGCCGACGGCGTCTTGGAATTCTCTATCCCATCTGGCCAGGCTAGTCAGGCGGCTTCGAGGCGCGTCTCAAGTCAGCATCTATCCGCGAAAGAATACCCGTGACACGTCCCAAAACGTCGCTCGTGGCGCCCGCGGCCCCCTCGCTTCTTTGCATGCCCTCGTCGTCCGCAGTTTGCAATTGTTGCAGCTGGTCTTTCCATTGCAACAGGATCGCGCGCTTCTGTTCCACTGTTAGCTCGGTCGATTCGCTCAACATCTCTGGCGTGCCAAAGACGTTGGCGGGATTCTTCATTGCTCTGTCAATGTCCATCGCACCTACCCTACGCCTCCGTCTTGGCAAACCGTGGCGCAAGCAGTCAACGAAGATCGCGTAGCCGCGATCCTCGTTAAAATCTGGAGGCCCAAACGGATCCTAGTCCGGATTCGACACCTACGTGATGGCCTTCGTCAAGCCAAGGTCCGAGCTTTAGCGCCGCACTGAGCCGATCCGCCCAAGACCTGGGGCGATGTACTCACGAAGTACGACGCGGCGCTGAAGTAGCGCCGAACTGGAAGCAGCTCAAGGTTGCTCGCGAGGCGGTCGCGAAGCAGAAGAGCTAATTAGACTTCCTGATACCGGACATTCGCGACCCTCGCAAAGGGGTTAGGAAGCGACCTTTGGGCCGTCGGCCGGGGCGAGGGTCGCTGATCGGCCAGGAGCGGCCGGTCACCCGGCTGAAATGCCTGCCCGAAAGCCGCCGTTCCGGTAGAACAGGCACTGGCTGCTTGCCCGGAGCGGTGGTGGAATCGAACGCGACCGATGTTTGCGGGGGACGACATGGCTGAAGGCTTACTCGGCGGAATTCTGCGCAATGACGAAGAAGCACCGGCGGTAACGACTCCGGAGGCTCTGGCAGGCCCTGAGGCATTCGCCGCGGCCATCGCGGACCACGCCTCGAGTCAGAATCCCGAGGTTGCGCGCCGGTTGGCAGCGCTCCTTGGTAAGCAGGCGCAGCTGCTCGAGATTCACGCCGAGCGCCTCAAGTATCAGCACCGGCTGCGGCTCGAACACCTTTGCAATAAGCTTGGCGAAGCGCGGCCGGGACTACCGACTCACTCATTTTTAATGCGGCTTCCCATCGAGAATTATGAACGATCAACGCAGAGTCTGCCGTGACGACACTTGAGAGGGTCGTATCAGACCGATGACCCGCATGCCAAACGAAATGCACGGCATTGACAGCGAGGTGTTTCTCGTCGGCGACCTGCGCGTCGAAGTCGGGCAGCAGCGCGTCACGCGTGCGGGCATCGAAATCACCCTGCCCAATCTATCGTTTGAGCTGCTCCTGGCACTGATTCGAGTCGCGCCCAACTTCCTCAGCAACGACTTGCTCATGGCACGCGTGTGGCCCGGACAGATCGTGACCCCGGAGACCGTAGCCAAGCGGGTCAACTTGCTGCGCGTGGCGCTGGGAGATAACGCGCAAGAGCCGCGCTACATCGCCGGGGTGCGAGGTCGCGGTTACCGGCTGGTTGCCGCCGTGTCTCCCGCCGTACGTCCGGCGCCGCCGGTCGAGGATCCATTGCCCGCGCCGGTGGTCGTCACGCAACCTAATGTGCTGTCGACTGGAGACACGGCGGCAACCGAGCTTCGAACAATCAGCACGAAGCCGCGGTGGATCTGGTGGCTCGTGTTGCCAGTCCTAGTGGCGGCCATTTTCGCGATCGCTATAGGCGTGCGTAAGGCAGATAGAGGTCACACTGCGGGCGCTCAACCGATTCCTCAGAAACCGTTACTCGAAACTGCGGCAATCGGCGCGCGCGCGCGCACGGTGGCCGTTTTGCCTTTCGACAACATAAGCGCGGACCCCGCGGACGCCTATCTAGCGCTGGGCCTTCCGGAGATGATCCTCAACCGTCTGTCTCGCGTCAGTGGGCTTTCGGTCATCGCACGCAATTCCTCGTTCGCGCTTGCCACCAAGAGCATCGACTCAAGCGAGATCGGCCGGCGTCTCAATTCCGGATATCTGATCGGTGGCAGCGTGCAACGCGATACGGATCGGTTGCGGGTGGCGGTGCACCTCGTGGATACGGCCGGAGGTACGCTGGTTTGGTCGGCCCATTTTGATCGCGGTTTGCACGATATCTTCAGTATCGAGGATGAGATCGCCGATCAACTCGCGGACGCTCTGTCGGTGCGCCTTGGGGAGCCTGCACCCCACCCCCCAGCCGGAGCCCGCAGCGCGAATTTGGAGGCTTATCTCGCCTTCTTGCGGGGTCGTACCTTGCTGGGACGCTTCACCGTCGCCGAGTCGGAAGCCGCGGTGCCGTATTTTGAGAGGGCGATTGCGTTGGACCCCACATTCGCGCCTGCCTACGCTTCATTGTACGACGCGAGGATGCAAGCGGCCGATCAACGCCGGGAGGACTTGAGGCTGGCCAGGCAGCACTACCGACATTTGATCGATCGGGCGCTTGAGTTAGATCCCAAGTTGGGGTCCGCCTACTTTGCGCGTGCCATGTGGGGAAATGTGCCATACGATGCCAGCGCGACACCGGATAATCCGTTGGTCATTGCGCGCGAACTCGACTTTCGTCAGGGCGCTGCGCTTGATCCGAGCAACGGGCGGGGACTCGAGGCGTACGCCGAGTTTCTCTATTGGATGCTGGGACGGCCCGAGGAAGGTAAGAGCGTTCTAAGGCACGCCTTGTGGGTCGATCCGATGTCACCCAATGCGCATTTCGCAGATGCGATGTTCATTGTCGACGATCGCGGCGCCAAGACCTCGGAGCTCAAAATGCTGCAGGTGCTGGAACTCGACCCGACCTTCGTCCCGGCGCTGGTGTGGTATGGAAGATTCCGTTGGCTGATGGAGGGAAAGCTGGCCGAAGCCATCCAGATCATCGAGCATGCCATCACGCTCGATCCGAACAACTCATTCGCGCGTCACGCCGCCATGTCGGTGTATCTCGATCTGGGCGATGCGAAGGCGGCACGCGCAGTAGTCGCCGGAGCGGCGACAGACGCGCGTGCTGTAGGACTGCTCTCGATGCACGATGGCGATTGGCAGCGTGCGGGACTTTCAGCATACGATGAGGAGGGCTGGACGCGCGACACCGACTTATGCGAATTCTGGCAGAGCGAAGCGCTGCGCGACTATGCTTTGAAGACCGGAGAGTTGAGCCGCGCGATTGCGTTCATCAAATCAAAGTATTATTTCGCCGATGATCCGGCGGCGCACTTGAACGTATGCTCTTTTGAAGCTGCTGTCCATCTCTCACAGCTGCTGGCGGCGGCCGGCCACCCCGAGCAGTCAGCGGCGCTGAGGCATGCCGCGTCATCGTGGAACGATGCCAACGAGGCCAAGTATCTCGTCAGTTCACACAGCGTGCGCGCTGGGGTTCTGCTGCTTGACGGAAAGCCGGACGCGGCGCTCGCAGAGCTGGCGGAGTCTTTCCGTTCACGGTACTACGTGCGATGGTGGTATACCATTGATTACGATCCCTTGTGGTTGCCACTGCACGGCGACGCGCGATTCCAGGCTATCGCGGCCGACGTGCGGCGCTATGTCGACGCGCAGCGCAGCGAGCTCGAAGCGCTGCGCCGACAAGGGACCGTGCCGAGGCGCGGAGACCCGGCCGCTGCGCATTGAACAACAGCAGTGTCAGTGAGCCAGAATACATTTAGCCTCTGCGCCGCAGGACTGCTCCTTCACGCGCATATCATCGCCCGTTCCGTTTAGAACTCGAGGTTCGCCGACAAGCCCACGGTCCGCGGACGAAGAGTCTTATAGACGATCAAATTCTCTCCCGTTGCGTCCTGAAACATGCTCAAAAGTGGATGAGTATTGAAAACATTTTCCACGAACAACGTCACATCCAGCTTTTTCACTGTAGTGCCCACCCGCGCGTTGAACAGGTGCGTCGGCGGATCGGCGACCAGCTGCGGGAAATAGCTCGCGGAGGTAGGAATTTGGGTTATAAACGGACCGGGATTGCGGCTGTGATACTGATACTCACCCCGCAGATGGATCTTCTCACCGTGGGGCAAAGCAATCTCGTAAGTGGCCGAGGTGTTCACGTCCCAGGGCGGATTCACCTGGGGCAGGGTCCCAATCTTGTAACCCTTGAGAACCAGCGGCTTACCCGTGCTATCCAAAACATTGCTGGTGAAATACGCATCGACGTAGCCGACATCGAGGTTAACCCGCAGCCGGTCGGTCACTAGCGCCTGCAGAGCGAGGTCGAAGCCGTTGCTGACGGCACTGCCAGTATTGGCGATATAGTAGTACCCGCACGACGCCAGCAGCTGGAGTTGCTGGACCTTGGACCAGTCGATATGGAATAGATTGGAATCAATCTGCACCCTCCCGTCGAAGAGCTTGTTCTTCGCGCCTACCTCATAACTCCAAACGTAGTCCGAATTAAAAGTATTTGGGATGGCTGCATTGCAGTTGCTCGGGGGCGGGATATTGCCTCCGCCGACACGGAAACCCTCGCTCGCCGCTATATAAAACAGATTATTGTGATCGGCCTGGTAAGACAGCGCCACCCGAGGTGTAAACGGAGTTTCCTTTAAAGTGGTGTACGAAACGGGCGGGACACCCGTGGTAAAGAGGCCGGCTTCATCAATGCGCTGGTCATTGTCTACTTTGGATATGCGCGCCCCCAGCGTGGCGGTCAATTTATCAGTGACGTGAAAATCACCCTGGGCGAACGCCGCGATCTGGTCATCGGTGTTAAGCGCGGAACCACAACACATGAGGGGGGCGGTTGGATCAATCGCTGCTGAATAGATGGCTAGTGAATCCACCTGACTACGATGATCATAAAAGATCCCGGCGACCCAGGTGACGAAGGCATCTCGCTGAGTAGAAGCGAGTCGAACCTCTTCCGTGAACCCCCGTACCGTTTGTCCGATTAGCTGCGGCGCTACGTCCGACTGTGACTCCGCAAATGCTGGCCCAAGCGGGTTGCCATACTTAACGAGACCGACCGCGCCAAAAGCTGAACTGCCGTCGTTGCTTGCTGTGCCATCACGATACATATATGACGTTATCGACGTTAACTCGGCGAAAGGCAGATGTGCCTCGACCTTAACCGATGGCAAAACAAAGTGGTCGGTCGAGAGGTCTGGCAACAGCCGGCCGGTGACGAAGTGCCCTGTCGAAGGATCAGAAAAGTTTCCGTAAAAATATCCGCCATCGTGTACGCGACCTGATTGATAAAAAACCGACGGTGTGATCCGGATATCTTCGTTCACTTGGAGGGCGAGTGCCCCTTTTATCGCTAGCTTGTCGTCGTGGTTCACATTACGGGCCACTGTATCGAAGGGCGCGTAAGGTTCGATGCGGCCTATATAACCCCCGTCGTGACGATCCCAGATGCTCACGCGAAAGCCGACTTTGTCCTCCACGATTGGCCCGCCCACCGCCGCCCCCGCCTCGTAACTCAAACCCCCGTGCTGTGTCGAAGCCAGCTCCGCATGAGAAAAGCCGCTGAACTCGGTCAGGCTGGGACTATTGCTAATAAAGCGCACCGCACCCGTTTCCGAACTCGCTCCAAATAAGGCGCCCTGCGGACCCCGCTCCACCTCCACCCGGTTCATGTCGAACAGTCCCGGATAAGGGTTGCCAAAATTTGAAATTGTTGAAAGCCGCACCTGCATGGGCGTATCGTCGAGATAGACACCGACAATAGGTGCGCCGGCTAGTGTGTTTAAACCTCGGATCGAAATGGCGGTGGCGGTCGAGATGCTACCGTAAGGTGCGGTAAACTGAAGACCCGGCGTCACCGCCGCTATGTCGGCGATATCTTTAATACCACCCGCAGCGAGGTCTTTCTCACTGAGGGCTAGGATGCTGATGGGCACTTTCTCGACTGATTCCTCGCGTCGCGTTGCGGTAACCGTGACCTCCTCAAGTTCGGTGCTAGCGCTTTGATTGCTGCTTGCTTCACTCAAGCCGAGCTCGTCAGCACTCGCAACATTCGCAACTGTGGTAGAGGCGATCAACGCGATTAGAACATTTGTCCCTTTGCGGCTTGCTCGGGCGAAATGCCTTACATGGGAAAAGCAAAACTCCGCTGCGGTTGGATGCTCGACCTGAGGGTTGGCCCAAAATACTGCAAACATTTCAGGTTTCCCATATCCGTAAAGTTATGTTGTCGAGCGCCAAGTTACCGTTCTCTCCGACGACCTCGATCCGCCGACAAAATCCATATCTGCGGCATCGGCCATTGCTAGCGGCCAGCCTCGGCAGAGCTATCGCAGACCTGACGCTCACGGCGGAAGCCAAGATTTTGGAGTTCGCGCCGTAAGCTTCCCCGCCCCGCACACATTTAGATAATGGACTTTCCCGGGCCTTCGGGCACCCTGGGGTACGACCCGGTCAATGCCAGTCCGCTTGGCAGACAAGTCAGCCTGCAGGTTGTGAAGCGATGGGGGCAGTGAGCCAAGTTCGAGTCAGTCCGACGAGGCTTCGCGGCGCCCTCGACCGCGATGCCCCGTCGTTCATGAATCTTCAAGGACACAGGAACCCTTATTCACCCAGGCTTCATGCACGCCCAGGTGCTTTGGGCGACAAATGACCCCCATCGGTAAACCACCGCAAGGGGATCATCATGTTGCGCTTAATCGGATCCGTGACGTTCCTGGCTCTGCTCATGGACGGATGCGGGGGTGGGGATGCCTCAAGCCCACCGCCCCCCCCCCCTTACACGGTCGGCGGGGCGGTCACAGGACTGACCGGCTCCGGGCTGATGCTGCAAATCAACGCAGGCGACCTGCTGGCGGTTTCCAAGGCGGGCGCGTTCACCTTTGCCAACCAACTGGGCAGCGGAGCCTCATACACGGTAACCGTAAACACGCAGCCTTCTACTCCGGCGCAGAATTGCACTGTCGCCAACGGCTCTGGCACGGTCGGGGCAGCAAACGTCACCACCGTGGCTGTCGCTTGTTCGACTGTGGCGAATTACACGGTCGGCGGCACGGTATCGGGGCTGGTGGGCTCAGGTTTGACTCTGGCCATTTGCTCACACTCTGCAGGCCCCGGTGGGGGCATTACATTTTGCCACAATCTGAAGCAGGTCGGTGCCAACGGCGCGTTCACCCTGGACTCTTCTTATTCCGCCGGAAACTCGAACTTCGCCTACGTCTCCATTACCCAGCAGCCTTCTTCACCTCCGCAGAACTGCCTAATCAGCAACCCGGCAGTCAGCAAAGCCAATGACACCAGCGTCACGGTGTCCTGTGCGGATTATTTGGCGTATTTCTATGTCACCAATGCCACAGATAATACGCTCTCGTCCTATAGCGTTGACGCAACCACCGGCGCGGCCACAGCCATCGGCACACCGACTGCCACGGGCGCCTCCCCCCACGCAATTGTCGGTCGGGATATCGGCGCGGGCACGAGATATGTCTTCGTCGGCAACGGGGGCAGCAATGACGTTTCCGCCTTTACCGTCAGCCCCACAACTGGCGCATTGACCGCCGTTCCCGGCTCCCCCTTTGCCGCCGGTACCGATCCCCAGGCCATGGCCTTCGATGGAGTGGGCAATCTCTACGTTGCGAATGCCGGCTCTGACAACGTTTCCGCCTACGCCATCGATGCGAACACGGGTGCGCTCACTGCGCTGCCGGGGTCCCCGGTTGCAGTGGTCAAGAGCCCGACGTCGATTGTTTTTGATCCCGACGGCTCACAAATCTACGTAGGGAATCATGGTGGCTCGAACGACATTTCGGAATTAAGTAGCGACCTGACCCCAATGCCCGGATCGCCGTTTCCCGCTGGCGGCAATCCGCTCAGTCTGGCATTGGGAGCGGGGGGCAAGATTCTCTACTCGGCAAACCCCGACGCCACGAACCCGAGCATATCGGGCTTCAGTGTCGACCCGAACACCGGGGCACTGTCGCCGCTCAGTGGCTCCCCATTTCCACTGCCGGTGAGCCATTACATGGCCAGCGACCAGACGGGCGCCTACCTGTATGTCACGTCGGGCGCGAACGTCGTCGGCTATGCCATCGACGCGACCACCGGTGCGCTTACCGCACTGCCGGGATTCCCGGTTGCCGCGGGCGTGAATGCCTATTCAATAACCATCGATCCCACCAACCGGATCCTCTATGTCACCAATGACGGTGCGGCGAATGTCAGCGCGTTCACACTGGACGCCTCGACCGGCGCACTGACCCCTATGGCCGGCTCGCCCTTTCCGGCCGGTCACCACCCGGAATTCATCGCGACGTTTTGAAAGCCCGGAGAAGCTCCAATATGGAACCGCGCATCGATCACGGGCGCCTGGTTGGTTCGGAGCCCGGCTCCAGCTCGGCCCGGATCAGGTCGATGCGGCTCACCGGCGCGCTCATGACCTTGTGCGCACTCATCGCCTGCGGCGGGGGCAGACGGGCTTCGTTGGCGACGCCGGTGCTCTCCTACAACGGGTCAATCCCCTTTCCGGCGGTGATCGGGGAGTCGATCGCACTAACGCCCGCGGTGTCCGGGATTATCGGCCACTACACGGTAAGTCCCCCTTTGCCGCCGGGCCTCTCGCTCGATGGACAAAGTGGCGTCATTTCCGGTACTCCGACGCAGGCCAGTGCGTCGGCGACCTACCTGGTGAACGCCAGTGGCGCCGGAGTGCGCGCCTCGTTCCCGTTGGTGCTGAGCGTGACCGAACCCCCGAACCATTTGTCTTACCCCAACCCGGCCGCAGGTACTGTGGGAATGCCCCTCGGGCCATGGGTTCCATCAGTCGCAGGCACCGTCGAACGCTATGCTGTGACGCCGGCCCTGCCCCCGGGAGTGGTGATCGACAGCGCGACCGGCGTCATCGCGGGTACGCCCAGCGCCGCGAGTACGCTGGCCCCTTATACGGTCACGGCAAGCAGTCAGGCCGGTATTACCAGTTTCATTCTTCTGCTAACCGTGGCCGCGCCGTCCTTACGCAGCGCCCATTGACTGGCGCCAGCGGTCGCTTCCGAATATATCGACCGGCCACCGGGGCGCGCCCTCCGTCGCCTCGATCACGCGAGATTTCGTGGTTACACGCGCGCAGGCGCCGCGCTGTTTCGAGCAACACCACCGACACCTGACCAACACAATTTGCCAACAAAGCTTGCTGTATAGGCGCCGGGTGTGCAGCCGGTGCTCTCCAAACGCAACAGCTAGCTGGGTACAAAAGCCACGGTGACGCCGGTCTGTGTGATCGGCCTCGAGCGCCTCTTCACTTTCCTCGCGCAACACCGCGTAATGTGGTCTCTAAGATCCTGTATTTGCGGGAGCGTTACCGATTTGGGCCGCCCCGCATCAC
>Ga0210394_10002294_pt1 | contig 26542 bp, 26 predicted proteins | sample IncBWC12MmetaG_FD_160121 | JGI IMG/M metagenome (GOLD analysis project Ga0210394, IMG submission 160121) | Forest soil microbial communities from Barre Woods Harvard Forest LTER site, Petersham, Massachusetts, United States - Inc-BW-C-12-M | ecosystem: Environmental > Terrestrial > Soil >...
CTATCAAGTTTAATAATAATAATTTAACCATTGATACTTCAACTATTGTAACCCAAGTAGTTTTTTGTGCAACAGGTGTCCCTACATGGTTTTGCTGTAAAGATGTTACGAGTCAGGAATGGCAGGATAGAAGTCGAGATATAAGCTTTTCCTATTGCCTGAAATTGCTTTTGTTCTTAGTTTTACTTTAATCATTTTAGCTATTTTGTATTTTGACCTTTTGAGGTACAAATTTTTGTACCTCGTTGCCTTTAAGGTACAACAAAGGTACAAATCGGTACAAAATAACCAAATAACATCGAAAAACGAACGTTAAACTAAAATAGGTAAAACCCTTTTATTATTTGGTACTTTAAGGGTTTTTATAAGTTTGATAACTATTTGTTTTGTGCTGACTACATTTCATGTGCAAAAGTAATTATTTGTTGTTTACCCAAAACAATAAAAAAAAGAGGTCAATTGACCTCCTTTCTGTTTTTTCGCTAAAAAGTATATAATTTATTTTTTTTCGTATGGAGCCATTGCAGTAGTAATATCAACATCAATTTCTTCGGCAATTTCTTTTACATAAAGCGAAGGTACTTTAATTTTATAATCGGCAGGCTTTATTTTAAATTTAGAAACAATAGTAATCTCTTTTCCTTTAATGGTTAAAGTGCCGGGCATGGTAACTTGTTGTATGGTTCCATGCATGTCCATAGTGCCTGCACAAGTTACATTATAGGTGCCATCTTTAGTGTAATCAACTTTTTCATTTATTTTTCCTTTAAAAGTGGAGTAAGGATATTTCTCTGACTCCATATAATTCTCATTAAAATGCTCCTGCATAAACGAAGATTCAAATTTAAAAGATGAGTTTTGTATCCGCATTTGAAAACTTCCCGAAGCAGCATCTAAAACAGGTTTTGCTGTGTTACTACTTGCTTCAATGTCTTTCATGGATGTTTTAGAAAAAAAATGCGTTACACAGGTTTTACCCATGTAAATTTGCGCGTTAACCATGTTGGCTGCTACAATGCCTGCTACTAATAATATTTTTTTCATCTTTATTTTTTATGTAAAAACAAAAGTATAAGATAATTCCGTATAAAAACTGATTTTTACTTAACGATGATAATTTTTTGAGTATAATTTTCCCCACCCATTTGTACTTGCAAAAAATAGGTTCCATTTACGAGGTGTTGTAAATTAATTTCTCTATTAGTAATTGTATTGGTTGTGTAAACTGTTTTTCCTAAAATGTTTTGTACCGATAGCTTTGCTTTTTCTTCATCCATATTGGTAAGCGAAATGGTAAATAACCCATTAGTAGGATTTGGAAAAACCTTTAATAATGCTTTACTAATATTAAATTCCGATATATCTAAAGGATTGCAAGCATCAGTAGGCGTAGCCCCTGCATTCATTTTAGGTGATGCACTTAGCTGCGATGCGTTGGGTAAATTTTGCAACATGCTTACGGTAGCTACAATTGTTCTTGGTTTTCTTTTAGCTGCATGCACGTTTGTTTGGTTGCAAGTGTTGTTGCCGGCTTTATCTGTTTTAAAAAAATAAAAATCGTAAGCGCCTTTGCCAAAGCTGCTGCTTTGTCCGGCTAAGGCGTATGCTCCATCGTTTGTTTGCACAAGGCAATTTGCTTCATCATCGCCGGTACCGCCAAATGTTTTCATAAAAAGTGTATCGCCATTGGCATCTATTTTTAAAACAAACGTATCGTAGTTGCCATTGCCAAAACTGTTTGTATAACCGCCTAAAACGTAACCGCCATCCGTAGTTTGTTTTATATATTGTCCATAGTCAGACCCTGCTCCGCCAAAAGTTTTTGTCCATAATGTATCTCCGTTAATGTCTGTTTTTATAATATAGGCATCTATATCAGTACTTGTACTATCTGTGCTGTACGACCCGCCAATAACATAACCACCATCAGTTGTTAACCAAATAGAGTTACCCCAATCAGCACCTTTATAACCATACGTTTTTGTAAAAATGGGGTTTGCCAATGAGTCTGTTTTTATAAGAAAAGCATCTCCGTTAATTTCTCCAAAACCGTTTGTATAGCCTGTAATTACAAACCCTTTATCTGCTGTTTGTTTTATACTGTAAGCATCGGTAACTTGGTTACCTGCGCCCAATAGTTTTTGCCAAAGCAAGTTACCCTGTGCATCAGTTTTTACTAAATAAATGCTCGCTGTATCTCCGGCAATGGTAGATTTAGTTGTGTAGCCTGCCATTATGTAACCCCCATCATTTGTTTGGGCAATTGTATTTCCAAAGTCTGAACCAAGCCCTCCGTAAGTTTTTGTCCAAAGTGTGTCACCGTTGGCATCTGTTTTTAATAAAAAAGCATCATAATATTGTATGCCAAAACTTCGGGTGTAGCCTCCTACAATATAACCTCCATCAGTAGTTTGTTGTACAGCATAAGCTTCGTCATCGTTTGGTCCACCATAAACTTTCGACCACACTATATTCGATAACGAATCTGTTTTAATAATATAAATATCGTTACGTCCTGCGCCGTAACTATTTGTATAGCCTGCTAAAATAAAACCCTTATCGTTGGTTTGTTTTAATGCAAAACAATATTCAGAAAGAGAATCGCCAAATGTTTTTTGAAATACCGTTTGTGCTTTACTAAGCTTAACTAATAATACAAAACCTAAGAGAAGATAAATATTGAATTTAATTTTCATTTATAATGCTGCCACCCACCGTTAAGTTCAACTACAAAGGTAAACTGTTTGCTAAATAATGAAAAACTTAACAATATTAAATAAGTTGTTACGAATACACGTGCAAAGAATTTCCGCTAAGTGCAGTATTATATTTTTGAAGGTTTGTTGTGGCAGGCCCACTTATTACTGCACCGCTTGTATCAAAAGTGGCACCGTGTAAAGGACATTGAAATGTATTTGAACTTGAAAAACCAAGTGTACCACCTTGATGGGTACAGGTAGCTGATACTGCAACAAAAGAACCCGATGTTGTACGAGCCACAATTACACCACTTTGTATTAAATAACCTCCGTTTGTAGCAAGTGCGCCTGTAGAAACATTAACTGTGAAATTTACGTTGGTTGGGCCAGAACCTGCATTACTTGTTTTTTTGCAACTGCCTGCGCAGGCAGCTACAAATAAAACGGCTGCACCTATGCCTACTTGTTCAATAAATTCTTTACGGGTTATGGTTTTCATAGCACTAATAAAATTAACAGAACAAATTTATCGAGTTAGTCTGAAGATAATCTGATTTTAGTGTTTTTAACACTAAACTTATTTTATGTTTAAGGTTATTGTATGAAGCCCATCTTTGTAGTTATATAAAATGGTAAAATTATATATCTCGCATATTTTTTTTACAATGGCTAACCCTAATCCTAAGGAATCTGAAGCACCATCTTTATAAAAACGTTCAAAAAATTTATCGGTGTTAGCCTTGGGTTGTACGCCTGTATTAGCTATTTTAATAAGGGCTGTAGTTACTTCTATATCAATTTTCCCCCCACTTGGTAAATTATGTTTTATGGCATTTTTTATCAGGTTATCAAAAAGTATACCGGCTAACACGGGGTCGGTTTTTATAACAACATTATCATCAATTTTTAAATTTACATCTATATCTTTTTCTTGAATAAAATCTTCAAATAAATCAAGTCGTTTGTATATTTTTTTACTGATGTTTACATCAACAGGCAAATCAATTTGGTTATTATCTAACTTAGCCAATACAATTAAGCCTTTGTTTAGGTTAACTAAATTATTTACGGCGTAGCTTGCTTCCATTAGCATTTTAGCCTGTTGCGGACTAAGCTGGGTATCCTGCAAGCACATTTCTATTTTAGAATTAATTACTGCTAATGGTGTTTGTATTTCGTGCGATGCGTTTTCGGTAAATTCTTTTAGCGATAAATAATCATGCGATATTTTTTTTGCCATTAATGTTATAGCATTGTTAAGTTGTTCAAACTCGGCTGTGTTTGCTCTCGGAAACTTCAGGGTATCGCGTTTAGAAATCGTGAAATTTTTAAGCACCTTTAATGTAAAATAAAAAGGTGCCCATATTTTTCGGTAAATAAAGGTGTTAATAAACACAATAGCCAAAACCATTAAAATAGCCGAAATCATAACGGCATTTAATATATTTTCTCCTAAGGCTTCATCATTGTCGTATAATTTTGCAATGGTTATGTTATAGTATTTGTCTCCTACAGCGCAATCAAATACAATGGCCTGAGCTTCAAAATAGCTTTCCTCTTCCTCTTCATTAGCTTCTTCTTCTTTGGTTACAGTTTTAAAAAAAGGTTTTTTGTTTGATAGGGCTGATATTTCTTTTATAATAATTTCGTCGCCAATATTGTTTTGAAGCTGTGTGGGCAGTAAACCCTTTTTTAATTTTTCTTCAACAGTTGCTTTTTCACTAAACAAGTGCTCATGTGACTCCTGCTTTATTTTATTTACAATAAAAAAATAAGTAATAACACCACCTACAAAAATTATTAAAAGCGATGCCAACGAGTTAATAATTATGTTTTTGTATAGCAGTTTCATTTGGCTATTGTTTATTCGCCAAATTTATACCCAATACCGTATACGGCATTCACATAATCTTTGGCACCGTTTTCTACTAATTTTTTTCGTAAATTTTTTATATGAGTGTATATAATATCGCTCGATACGGCTAAATCTGCGTTATTTTTCCAAAGACTATAAGCAATAGCATCTTTGGTAATAATTTTATTGGCATTCGAAATAAAATATACCAAAAGCTCAAACTCTTTTTTAGTAAGGTTAATTTTAGTTTCCTTTACAAAAACGGCTCTGCTTTCCAGTTTTATAGCTATTTCATTATACTCCAATGTTTCTTTACCATCAAATTTTTTTCTGCGTATAATGGCATTTATTCGGGCATTTAATTCCGATAAGTGAAAAGGTTTTACAATAAAATCATCGGCACCGGTTGTAAACCCTTCTAATTTATCATCTAACGAGTTTCTGGCTGATATAATAATTAAGCCTGCTTCTAATTTCTTCTTTTTAATATATGTTATTAAATCAATGCCCGAGCCATCGGGTAAACCAATATCAATAACAATGCAATCAAATTCGGCTTCGCCCAGTTTATTTACAGCCGAGTTGTATGTATAGGCTTGTGTGCAAACAAGGCCGCTATTACTAAGGTACTGGGCGATTGATTCGCTCAAAAGCTTTTCATCTTCAACAAGTAAAACAGTTGTGTTCATAATGGCTGCCAAAGTATAAATATTTTATTTTTAATTTAAGTTTAAATTTTTCAAAACTTCAGAATTGCTCCAGCAATACACAGTAAATTTGCGGCCAATAAACAAACAAATGCTACTTTACGGCACTTATTTGTTTAGATTTATTCTAAATATTTGCAAATAATAAATTGAACAACAATGAACAAAAAAATTACTCTACCCATTATTAGCGGCGCAGCCATTTTGGTTTTATCAGCCTCTACAGTTATTAATAGCGCCGGCATTGCCAACTACACAGGCTCTCCGGTTGATGGCGGACCTACTACCTCAGGTCAGTGTTCGGGCTGTCATAGTGGTGGTTCAGCAACGCCCACTTTAACCATAACGTCTTCTCCCGCTTTTGGGGGTACTGGGAACAACAGAACCTACGTCGCAAGCACAACTTATACAATTACAGTTACAGGTAGTGGTTATCCAAAGTATGGTTTTAACTGTGAAATTATAAACTCTCAAGGCACAACAGCAGGTACATCAGTTGGTATGTTTGGTACTTTTGGAACAGCCGTTACAAGTAATTGTCAAATATATGCGGCTGCTTCAACAACACCTTACCCTCCTTGTGTTTCTCATAACTCAGCCAGTGCGACTCCTTTTAGTTTTAAATGGACTTCTCCTGCCAGTGGCACGGGTTATATATACGCCGATGTACTTGGTGCCAATGGTGATGGTACCGATAGAGGAGATAAAGTATCCGGTGTAGCAAGCATGACTTTAACATTGGGTTCTACTGCCGGAATTGATGCACATGCTACTAACGAAAATGAACTTAGTTTATTTCCTAACCCTGCAACCGATAATGTACGTATAACTTACACGTTAAGAGAGCGTGGAGCAGTTTCTGTTAGACTTTACAACCTAAATGGCGATTTAGTGGCCGATTTAGTAAACGAAACGCAAGATGTGGGCATACAAAGTAATTCAGCACATTTACCTACCGGCTTGGCAAAAGGCTTATATATGGTAAAACTTATGGTAAACGGGCAACAAAGCACTCAAAAATTAATGGTTTATTAAGCTATAAATCATCTATTTGGTTAAAAAAGCGTCTTATGTAAAGTAAGACGCTTTTAGTTTGTACTTTTGCAAACATTAAAAAATTTTAAAACAAACTATTTCTATTATCTTAATCTAAACGACTAAAAATAACGTAAGTATATCTGCCAGTAAAAACAACATAAAAATTCATGAAAACAAAGCAGAAAATTTTAATAATTATTGCCGGGCTCGGCTTAACACTTTCGTCGTGTTACTGGCATAACTGGGATACTATACATCCGGTTGTTGTAACACCACCATGCATGGTGGTAGATACAAGTACTGCCATTTCTTATAGTGTTGATATTAAGCCTATCGTAGCTTCTAAATGCGCTGTTAGCGGATGCCATTCGGTAGGAAACACAACCAGTCCGGTTGATTATACGGTTTATTCAGGTCCTCGTGGTTCTGGTATAGGGCCTAATTGTAGTGGCGGTTTATCAGGATCTTCAGCTTGGGCTGATATTACAGGAACTTCAGGTAATATAATGCCAAAAGCAGGTTCACCTCCACTTACACCTTGCGAAATACTTATTATTAGAAACTGGATTATTCATGGCGCACCAAATAATTAAATTTTAAAATTTATCTTTTTATAGCTTATATGAAATCAACTGTCTTTAATTTTAATCAGAATTTATTACGCATATCGCTTTTTATTTTTTGTTTCACTTTTATAAATACTATATATGCCCAAAGCCCTGCAAAAAGTACCAATATCACTACTGTTAATGGCAAAAAATACTATTTGCATAAAGTAGCCCATGCACAAAGCTTATATGGCATTTCTAAAATTTATGGTGTAGATGTAAATACAATTTTAAAAGAAAATCCTGCCGCAAGCAAAGGCATTATAGTTGGGCAAGATTTAAAAATTCCGTTTGATGGTACTGTCACTCAAACTACTACTAAACCTACCGAAGAAGTAAAAGCACCTGTAGAAGAACCTAAAAAAGAAGAGCAACCTGTTTCAACTGCTACTGTACCCACTTCTTCTTCCGGAGAACCTGATTTATTGAGCCTTGTTGACGAGAAAAAAGAAAAAGAGTATGTTACGTCTACTTTTAAATCTACACGCAACATTAATTTTCATACTTCAGAAATATTAGGCAAACGTTGTTTAGATTTTCGTATTTCGCATAGGTTTGGTCCGCTTAACTCAGGTGCTAATAATGCTTGGGGAATTGATGGACCTGCCAATTTAATGCTTAGCTTAGAGTATAGTCATACCGGGCGTTGGATGGTTGGCTTATCAAGATGCATTGAAAACAAAACGGCCGAAGCTTTTTTTAAATGCAAACTTATACGTCAGGTAAAAAATGGTTTCCCGTTTACTGTTACGTATTTTGGAGGTGTTTATCATACTTTTAACAAGCAAGCTACCGGTGAGCCTATTGAGTTTTATAATACTGTAGCCGATAGATTATCGTTTGTAAACGAAATAATTATTGCTTGTAAAGTTACACCTTGGTTATCTTTACAGGTTGCACCGGCTTATGTGCATTACAATTTAGTCGGAGAAACTAACGGACTTTCAAAAAACGATTGCGTGGCTTTAACCGGAGTTGTAAGAGCTAAGTACAATAAACGTCAGGCAATTATTTTTGAATATGCGTATCGTTTAAATACAAATTATGCGGCAGCAGGAACCACTTATTATAACTCAATGGGCATTGGTTGGGAAATTGAGACAGGCGGACATGTGTTTCAAATATTTGCTACAAACTCATATGGTATTATGGAAAACAGTTATTTAATGACAACTGCTACCAGTTGGAAAGGCGCTGGTATACGTATAGGCTTTAACATCACCCGTGTGTTTGCATTATCTAAAAAGAGTGAGATTTAAGTTTAAGAAGTAAAAAATGTAAAGAGAGATTATCTCTTTACATATTGCCCTTCGTAGTAATTAGCATAAGCCCCAGAGGTTACATTGGTTAACCATTCTTCGTTAGCTAAGTACCAATCAACCGTTTTTTCTAAACCCTCTTCAAATTGTAAGCTTGGTTTCCAGCCTAATTCGTTTTGCAGCTTGGTTGAATCAATAGCATAACGCAAATCATGTCCGGCACGGTCTTTTACAAAAGTTATTAGTTTTTCGTTTGTTCCTTCGGCACGGTGTAATTTTTTATCCATAATGCGGCAAAGCAAGCGTATAACATCAATGTTAGTCCACTCGTTATGTCCGCCAATATTATATGTAGTGCCTTCTTTAGCGGTATGAAAAATTACATCAATGGCACGCGCATGGTCTTCTACAAAAAGCCAATCGCGCACGTTTTCACCTTTACCATAAATAGGCAATGGCTTATTATTTTTAATATTGTTAATGCAAAGCGGAATTAATTTCTCCGGAAAATGAAACGGACCATAATTGTTCGAGCAGTTAGAAATAACTGATGGTAATTTATACGTATCATGATAAGCTCTTACAAAATGATCGGAGCTTGCTTTAGATGCCGAGTAGGGGCTATGTGGGTCGTACGAAGTTGTTTCGGTAAACAAACCTGTATCACCTAATGTACCATAAACTTCATCGGTACTTACGTGGTAAAAACGTGTAAACGATGTGCTTTCTTTTTTAAATTGTTCTTTAGCAGCGTTTAATAAATTAACCGTGCCAATTACGTTTGTGTAAACAAACTCTAATGGGTGTGTTATGCTTCTGTCAACATGACTTTCGGCAGCCAAATGAATTACTGCGTTAAATTTATGTTCGGCAAAAAGTTTGTTAATAAAATCTGCATCAACAATATCACCTTTTACAAAAGTGTAATTAGGTTTATTTTCAATATCGGTTAAGTTAGCTAAGTTACCTGCGTAGGTTAGTTTATCTAAATTATAAATTTGGTAGTTTGGGTACTTGTTTACAAACAACCTTACTACGTGCGAACCTATAAAACCTGCACCTCCTGTAATTAAAACTTTCATATCAATTGATTTTAAATTATTATAAACTCCAATAAATTACATTTTTCATTTTACCGCGATACATGCCCTTTACATCAACCAACACGCCTTTATTGGCAAGTAAAGTTTTAAAATATTTTTCATCTAAGGTTTTGTACTCTTTATGGTTTACCGCCACAATAACACCATCATAACCTTTAGCCATTTTGCTTAAACCAAAACCATATTCGTGTTTTAGTTCTTCGCTATCGGCATGCGGGTCAACCACATCAACTTTAACGCTAAACGATTTTAATTCCTTTACAATGTCGGCCACTTTGCTGTTGCGTATATCGCTAACATCTTCTTTAAAAGTAGCACCCATTACAAGCACTTTGCTTTTTGAAATATTTTTGCCTTGCGAGCTTATTTTCTTTACTAAGTTTTTTGCAATGTAAAAACCCATGCTATCGTTAACATAGCGTCCGCTATTAATAACGCGTGCATGATACCCAAGCGACTCTGCTTTGTAGGTCAAGTAGTAAGGGTCAACACCAATACAATGCCCACCAACTAAACCCGGAAAGAATTTCAAGAAATTCCATTTAGTTCCCGCAGCTTCTAACACATCATATGTGTTAATGCCCATACGGGAGAAAATAATTGAAAGTTCATTCATTAAGGCAATGTTTACATCGCGCTGTGTGTTTTCAATAATTTTAGCAGCCTCAGCCACTTTAATAGATGCTGCTTTGTGCGTGCCGGGTTCTACAATAATTTCGTATGTTTTAGCAATGTTATCTAAACTTTCTTTATCGCAGCCTGATACTACTTTTAAAATTTTTGTAATGGTGTGTTCTCTATCACCCGGATTTATACGCTCAGGTGAGTAACCCACTTTAAAATCTTTTACAAATTTTAAGCCCGAATGTTTTTCTAAAACCGGAATACAATCTTCCTCCGTACAACCAGGGTAAACGGTTGATTCGTATACCACGTAATCCCCTTTCTTTAAAACTTTACCAACTGTAGTTGATGCGCCTATCAAAGGTTTTAAATCAGGTAAGTTATGCTCATCAATGGGAGTTGGTACAGCCACAATAAAAAAGTTAGCTGTTTTTAAATCTTCTAACTTATGCGTAAATTGTATATCTGAGTTTTTAAAATCTTCTTTACTAAGTTCGTTGCTTGGGTCAATGCCCTTTTTCATCATGTTTACACGCCCTTCGTGTATATCAAACCCAATTACTTTTACTTTTTTAGCAAACGCCAAAGCAATAGGCAAACCCACGTAGCCTAAACCAATAACGGCAATTTTAGCGTCTTTCTTAATTATTTTATCGTAGATACTCATAAGCACAATTTTATATTTTACAATTTATTTTTTTAATACAGATGCAGGACGTAATGCATATATTCTTTCAATAATATCAACTACTTTTAAACCTTCTAAGGCATTAGTGGTAATTTTATTTTTTCCTGTAAGCGTGTTTACAACATTTTCGATTACGTTGTGGTGGTTGTTTGCCGACCCTTTGTAAGCCCCATAATCATTTGCCGGATTGGTTTCTGCTAAGGATGGCATCACATAATCTTTTATGTTGCAGGTTTCAACCACATCCATATACTGTCCGCCAACTTTAATGCTTCCTTTACTGCCAACAATAGTTAACGATGATTCTAAATTTTTATCCCATACAGAGGTAGAATAGTTTATGCTACCCATGCCTCCGTTTACAAAATCAAAACTTACAAAGCCGCTATCTTCAAAAGCGGTTGAGGTTGCATGGTTAAAATCGGCAAACTTAGCTTGTATGTTTTCTATATCGCCAAAAAGCCAATACATAATATCAACCCAGTGAGAGAATTGGGTAAACAAAGTCCCTCCGTCTAAATCTTGTGTGCCTTTCCAATTTCCTTTTTTATAATAACGTTCATCACGATTCCAGTAACAGTTTAACTGAACCATATAAATATCGCCCAGCGTTTTGTTATCAATAATTTCTTTTAACCAAACAGAAGGAGGCGAGTAACGATTTTGCATTACACAAAAAACCGTTTTATGGTTGTGTAGCGCAGCATAAATTACTTTTTCGCAATCGGCTTTGGTAAGTGCCATTGGTTTTTCAACTACAACATTTTTACTGGCATCTAAACATTTTAGTGAATGCTCGGCATGCAAACCATTTGGGGTACAAACATTAACCACGTCCAAATCAGGATGAGTTTTTAATAAATCATCTACGCTACTATAAAATTTTTCTTGCAGGTTTTCTAAGCCTAATTTTTCTTTTGGTAAGGTATCGCAAACGGCAACAAGTTCACATTGACTATTACGACGCACCATTTCAGCGTGACGTTTACCAATATGTCCCTGACCTATAACTGCAAATTTTATTTTACTCATAGTTTTGTAACCACTCCGTTTTCTAATTTATATTTTGCATGGCTTTCTTTGCAAATAGCCATATTTTCTTTGTCAAATTCTAAACGATGCCCATATTCGCTTATCCAGCCAAGCTGCCTGGCAGGGTTGCCCACCATTAAAGCAAATGCCGGAACTGTTTTTGTAACCACAGCACCTGCGCCAATAAATGCGTAGGCACCTATATCATGCCCGCAAACTATGGTAGCGTTAGCGCCTATACTGGCACCTTTACCTACATGGGTTTTTGCATATTCGCTTTTGCGGTTAATGGCACTGCGTGGGTTAATTACATTGGTAAAAACCATGGCAGGTCCCAAAAACACATCATCATCGCAAACTACTCCGGTATAAATAGATACATTATTCTGCACTTTTACGTTTTTACCCAGCACCACATCAGGCGACACCACCACATTCTGACCCAAATTACAACCTTCGCCAAGCTTGCAATTAGGCATTACATGGCTAAAATGCCATATTTTAGTGCCTTTGCCAATAACACAGCCTTCATCAATAAAGGCGGTTGGATGGGCATAATATTCTTTTTCCATAAAATTAAAAACGAGTAGCAAATTTAATAAAAGCTTTGTATTTATAGGTAGAAACAATGTATTATATTTAGCCTAAAATTTAGCCCAATGGCCTCTTTTGATATAGCAAGCAAAGCCGATATTCAGTTACTTGATAATGCCATAAATGTGGCACGTAAAGAAATTATTACGCGTTTTGATTTTAAGGATTCTAAAACAGAAATTGATTTAGATAAAAAAAACTACGCCATTAACATTACTACCGAAAATGATATGCGCTTAGATTCTATAATTGATGTGCTGCGCAGCCGTATGATGAAACAAAAACTCGACCCGCGTTGTTTAGATGAGAGTAAAGATTATTATCCGTCGGGCATGTTTATTAAGAAAGAGTTAAAAGTAAAAAATGGCTTGGAAAAAGAAACTTGCCGTAAAATAAATGCCGATATAAAAGCGGCGAAACTTAAAGTTACTTCGCAAATAATGGACGACATTATACGCGTAACGGCTAAAAAAATTGACGACCTGCAAGCCGTAATTGCGCTTTTGCGTAGTAAAGATTATGAGCAACCACTACAGTTTATCAATATGAAATAAGAATGAATTTAGGGAAGAAACATATTTTTTGGATTTTGTTTATTTTGTGTGGTATAGCTGCAAAACCTGTGCTTGCTCAAAATTTTAGCGAAACGCCCGAACATAAACGGATGTGGAAAAAATTTGGCAGAAAAAAACACCGCGATGCTTTTAACCCAAACGTAGATTCTAAAACCAATAAAGCCACACACGAAACCAGTAAAAAATTAGCCGAAGAAAATAAGGCACTTATAAAAAAGCAAAAAAAAGAAGCCAGAAAACAAATGCGTAAGAATAGAAAAAAATTAGGCATGAAGGAAACTAAAGTGAAGCGCCCATGATAAAAAAAAATGCCCTTATTTTTTCTATCCTTATTGCTATGTTATTGGGTGTTTTGGTTGGCGCAGTTATCAATAAAAACTATACAAGTGCATTTGTCGATATAAAACAAAGTGTTGTTACAGCTAATGCTTCGCTGCCTCAAAAACAGCAACAGCTTATAGCCAAGCAATTAGATAAAGAAGAAAAGTTGCAAAAAAAAGAAGCTTCTTCTCCTTATTCCATATTAAGCGATATTTTTTTACGACTCATTAAAATGATTATAGCGCCATTGGTGTTTTCTGTACTGGTGGTGGGCGTAGCTAAAATTGGCGATTTTAAAACCGTGGGGCGTATGGGTATTAAAACGCTTGTTTATTTTACTACGGCAACTCTAATTGCATTAAGCATTGGTTTGGTAATTGTAAATGTGTTTGAGCCCGGCAAAAAAATCCATATTGATATGCCCGAAGCAGGTGCCGATAACGGAGTTAAAGCGCAGGCACAAACCGCCAAAAATTTCATTGCCCACATCATCCCCGAAAGTGTTATTGATAGCATGGCACATAACGAAATACTACCCATTGTAGTTTTTGCTTTGTTTTTTGGTGTGGCATCTGCATCGCTTGGTAGCAAAGGCAAAATTATTATTGAGTTTATTGATGCGGTTTCGCATGCCATGTTTAAGGTTACCAACTATGTTATGAAAGCTGCGCCCATAGGAGTTTTTGGTGCAGTAACAGCCGTAGTTATTCAGCAAGGCCCGGGCGTGCTAAAAAGTTATACGTATTTAATTGCTTGTTTTTATGGTGGTTTATTGTTTTTTGTTTTTGTGGTGTTAATGGGTATTTGCACCGTATTTAAAATTAATTTTTTCAAACTTTTCTCCTATATAAAAGAACCTGTGTTGCTTGCTTTTAGTACTGCCAGTTCAGAAGCGGCTATGCCTAAAACCATCGAGCGTTTAGAAGACTTTGGTTTGCGTAACCGCACCGTAAGTTTTGTATTGCCTTTGGGCTACTCGTTTAATTTAGATGGCTCAATTATGTACATGACTTTTGCAACCATGTTCATTGCGCAAATGTATGGCATTGATGTTTCGTTTGCCGACCAAATAAAAATGATGCTTATTTTATTGGTTACCAGCAAAGGCATGGCAGGTGTACCACGCGCATCGTTAGTAGTAATTGCTGGCATGTTAAGCATGTTTCATATACCAACCGAAGGTTTACTTTTACTACTGGCGGTAGACCAATTGCTTGATATGGGACGCTCTGCCACTAACGTGGTTGGTAATGCAGTAGCTTCTGCTATTGTAGATAAGTGGGAGAAGTAAAATTTACTATGATTTCATTTACTGCAACTGGGCTTTCGTTGCAAACTCTAATGCAAACATTTAATGTAGATTTTTTTAGTTATTGTGTCTTTTTTAAGAATATTGAAAATCCCATATCGCTGTTCCTAATCTCATAATCTTTAAATTCTGTCTCAGAGATAAAAGTTTCAAATTCTTTTCTGCTGTATGCGCCACTCCTTTGGATTGCACCGGCTAAATATGCCTTTAGTCCTTTAAGCCCCATATTTTCTGCAACCTTTTTTGTCATTTTCATTGTAGCCTGTTTATTTAAATCCATAATCAGGGCTGTTCCGCCTGGTTTTAAAACTCGATACATTTCGTTTAATGCCTTAAGTGGTTCTTTAAAGTTTTTAAATGCAAGCACGCAAATAATTAAGTTGAACATGTTTTCATTAAAAGGTATATTAGAAACATTTCCTTGTTTAAAATCAATTTCAACACCAGCTTCCTTTGCGTTTTTAGTGCAAATTTCTACAAGGTCTTTACTAATGTCCATTCCGATTATTTTATATTTTCCAAGTTTGGCGAGTTCAATTGAAAGATAACCGGCACCAGGTGCGATCTCAAGCACATAATCTCCTTCTTTAATATAGATAGCAATTTCCTTTGCTTGTCTCTTCATTTCACTAATACGATGTTCACGAGTCATCTTGTCGTAATATTTAGCTTGTGCGCCTTCAATTCCTAAATCTTTGAAACGTTTAAAAAAGTTCATCATAGTATTTTCTGCGTTTTAATTTTATTATCGCAAATGTATTTAAGTGCCTTTTTTCTATAAATAGCAAATAGGTTAATTACTTGTAAAAATCGGTGAACAAAGATATGCAGTAGGTGAAAATTAGAAATCTTTTATAATAAAGACAAGCTAAACTTACTTTTTCGCTTTCAAAAAGCTTTCAATTTCTGTTAAGCTAAGCACGTTAAAACAAAAATCTTTTGTTAGTAAACCTTTGCGTGCAACACAGGTTCCAAAATGCATATCATGAAAACCTTGTTTTTCATGCGCATCGGGGTTAATAGAAATTTTCACATCACGCTCCATGCAATAAGGAATCCAGCGCCAGTCAATGTCTAAACGATAGGGGTGCGCGTTTAATTCTATCACCACATTATTAGCCGCACAGGCATCAATTATTTTTTTGTGATTAACAGGATATCCCGGTCTGCCCAATAGCAAACGCCCCGTAGGGTGACCTAAAATAGTAGTGTATGGATTTTCAATGGCTTTAATTAATCGGTCACTTGCTTTGTCTTCATCCATTTTAAAATGCTGATGAATAGATGTAACTACATAATCAAAGCTTGCTAAAACTTCATTTGAATAATCAAGAGAACCATCATATAAAATATCGCACTCAGTTCCTTTTAAAATTTTAAACGGAGCCAGTTTTTTATTTAACTCATCAATTTCTTTGTGTTGTAAAATAATGCGGTCTTCTTTTAACCCATTTGCATACACGGCACTTTTAGAATGGTCGGCAATGCCAAAATATTCGTAACCCAGTTCTTTACAATAACCTGCCATTTCTGCCAAGGTGTTAGCTCCATCACTATAGGTGCTGTGGTTGTGCAAAATGCCTTTTAAATCTTTCTCTTCAAGTATGTGAGTAGGGTAGTGGGCATTAATTTCTTTATCAAATAAACCATCGCGCCACTCGGCAATAAAATAAGGTTGTTTTAAGGCCTGGTAAACTTCTTCTTCCGAACCAAATGAATGATCTGTTAACAAAGCAAAACCTATTTTCTCTAAATGTTCTTTGGTAGAAGATGTTTTAACTAAATCATAATAAAATTCTTCTTCGGTAGTAAAAATAAGATTAACCGGTATTGGACTCTTAAATTCGTTTTCAAAAACTTCGTCCGCAGCTACTAAAATATCAATGCTACTTAAAATCTCACATTTTCTATAAATGTCTCCCGTTAAACTAATATTAGAAACGTACTGAAGTTCTTTTAATTCTTCTAAAAAAGTATCTGCTAATTCCTCAACCGCAGCATAATGCACTTTACCGCTGGCCGATTGCATAAACTCAATGCTTTGTTTTATGCTTTGTTGTGTTTTTTGTCCAAAACCTTTTAAATCGACCAAACGGTTTTCATAACAAGCATATAACAACTCACCCGGACTTTCAACCTGTAATTCATGCCAAAGTTGTTTTACTTTTTTTGGCCCAATGCCTTTAACCGATAACATTTCGATAACACCTTCGGGAGTTTTTTCAATTAAAGAATCTAACTCGGCTGAGGTACCTTTGTGTGCTATTTCAACAATTGTTTTTGATAGACTTTTGCCAACGCCTTCCTGCAAGGCTAATTTTTCTTCCGTAAAATCTTCAGGCGCTATATGCATTTTCGATAACCTAAAAGCCCCGTTAGCCAAAGCTTTTATTTTAAATGCATTTCCATCGTGCAACTCCATTAATTTAGAAGTTAGTTGCAATTTTTCGGCTATATCATAACAATCTAACATGCTTATAAAAGTGTTTGTGCTACAATTAAATCTTGCGGATAGGTGATTTTTATATTCTCTTTATTTCCTTCGGTAATAAATATGTTGTATCCAATTTTTTCTACCATACTGGCATCATCTGTAAATAAAGTACTGTAAGGCATATCATATGCTTTAAGCAAAATATCTTTTTTAAAACATTGGGGTGTTTGCACTACTTTAAATTTAGTTCTGTCAACTGCTTTTGATTCTGTACCATTTATCTCCCGCAACGATTCGTTCATATCAATTACCGGAATGGCCGCCCCATGTTGTTTTGCCGCAGTATATGTTTTTTGTATAGTTTGCAAACTCACCAATGGTCTGGCAGCATCATGCACCCCAACTATTGTTACATCTTTATTCAAAACTGCCAAAGCATTTTTAACCGATTGATAACGCGTATCGCCACCCTCAACAATCTGAATATTTTGTATATTAAATCGAGCTTTTATTTTTTCAAACAAATCAAAATAATCTTTGTGCAATGATATAACTACTTGAATATCTTTATTAAAATTTTGGAATTTCTCTATACTATAAACTATAACAGGTTTGTTGTTTATTTCAATCAGTTGCTTGGGTAGCTCATTATTCATGCGGCTACCTGTGCCTCCGGCAACTATAACAACAGCATACATGTTACGCGTAATATTTTTTATTTACGTAAGCTGATACAAAAATGCTTGCTTCATACAGCATATATAAAGGTACAAAAACTGCCATCATGGTTGGTATATCTGATGTTGGGGTAATAAAAGCGGCCAATATTAAAATCACTACAATAGCATGTCTTCTGTATTTGCGCATAAAGGTTGGCGTTAATAAACCTAACCTGCTTAAAAAATAAACCACCACAGGCATTTCAAACACCAAGCCGAAAGCAAGTGTTAGCGTGGTTAGGTTGGATACATAGGAATCGAACGAAATTAAATTCTTTACATCTCCACTCACTGCATAAGGTGCTAAAAAATTCCACGTTAAAGGAAAAACTAAGAAGTAGCTGAATGAAACACCCATTAAAAACAAAATGGTTGATACAATAACAAAACCTCTAACGGGTTTGGTTTCTGTTTTTCTAAGGGCGGGACTAATAAACCTCCACAACTCCCACAATACATACGGCATGCCTAAAATTACGCCACCAATAAACGATACCCACATGTGCATGGTAAACTGTCCGGCAAGGTCTGTGTTAATTAACTCCTGTGTGGCAGCCTGTATACAGGCCGAATTATCATGAAACAATCGCCAACCTAACGAGCAAATAACTCTGTACGTAATAAAATCCTGGTGGCGCGGACCAAACAAAATTTTACCAAATAAAATATCGTTGTAAAAAAACAGCACAATGCCTAAAACAGCCACTACCACAATGCTACGCACCAAGTGCCAGCGTAGTGCCTCAATGTGCTCAAAAAAGGGCATATCTGATTTTTGGGTGTTTTCTGCCATTGTGCGGCAAAAATACAAATAGAAACGCATATTTATTACTTTTATAACCTGTGGAAAAACAAATAAAATATCATACGCCCGAACAGGCTCTCATTAAAATACGAGATTGGTGTGCCTATCAGGAACGTTGCCAGCAAGAGGCAAGAGATAAACTGTATGATTATGGCTTAAAAACCGATGATGTAGAAAATATAATTGCGCAATTGGTAAACGAAAATTTTATTAATGAGGAACGCTTTGCCATTGCTTTTGCAGGCGGAAAATTTAGGATAAAAAAGTGGGGCAGGGTTAAAATTAAGCAAGAGCTGAAAGCCAGACGGGTATCTGACTACTGCATAAAAAAAGGCTTAGCCGTAATTGACAATACGGAATATATAAACACTTTGAAAAAAGTGTTAGCCCTAAAAGCCAAATCAATTACCGAGAAAAACTTGCTAAAAAAGAAACAAAAACTGGTGCGTTATGCCCTGAGTAAGGGTTATGAACAAGATATAATTTTTGACCTATTAAAAAGCCAGGAAGAAGATTAAGGAGTTGGTTGTTTCCAGTTATGGGTAAAGTTGCAGTTTTTATATTCATCAGCTATACGCACATAAATAGTCTTTAATTTTTTATTCGTCCAGGCATCTACCACACTTTTTTGTTTATGCATTTGTGCAAGCCCCTGCAAACGCTGGTAATCATCTTTTAAATTTGCTTTATGTGGCTCCGAACGGGCTTTTAAATAAATAATTCTGAAGGCTTGTTTTGAGTCTTGTCCCTGTTGTATAAGGGGTTTACTTACTTCACCGGGTTTCATTTTATCAAGCATAAACACCATGTTTTGGTCTACTTGCCCCAGTTCTTCAATTTCAAATTTAGTGCTTCCGGCTGCCTGATTTTGCATAGCGCCGCAATTGTTTTTAGTGTCTTTATCATCACTGTATTTAGCACATGCTGCGCAAAAAGTAATTCTGCCATCTTGTATTTTCTGATAAATAGTATCTAAAGCAATTTTAGCATCCATAATATCCTGGTTGGTTACTTTTGCGGTAACCAAAATGTGGCGCACATCAACCAACTCACCACGGCGTGCAACTAATTGTATAAAATGGTAACCAAAACTCGATTCAAAAATTTCGGATACCTCACCAACTTTTAATCGAAAAGCAACCGCCTCAAACTCAGGTACAAATTGTCCGCGTGCAATTCCATCATAACGCCCGCCTGTTTTGGCAGAACCGGGGTCTTCTGTATAAAGTGTAGCAATTACACTCATACTTTCACCTGCAAGTACACGCTGGCGGTAACCTTCTAATTTTTCGCGCGCTACTTTTTTTGCTTCATCAGATACGACAGGCTTTTTTACCAACTGGCCAATTTCAACTTCTGTATTTATTAAAGGCAAACTATCTGAAGGAATAGAATTAAAATAATTTCGCACATCGCCGGGAGACACCTTTATATCACTTACTACTTTCTGCTGCATTTGTTGCGCTACCAATATATTATGAATGTCGTCGCGCATTTCCTCTTTATATTGCTTTACCGTTTTTCCGTAAAAGGCTTCAAATTTTTCTTCTGAACCAAACTGACCTAAGTAATAATTCATACGGCGGTCTAATTCTCCATCTACTTGTTCGTCTTTAACACGCACACTATCCTTATCGGCTTGTGCCAGCAATAATTTTTGGTACATTAATTCATCCAGCATAGAACAGCGTAACGAATCTGTTATTTTAACACCATTTGCTGCCATGCCCTTAAGTTCTCTTTCAAGCTCCGAACGAAGTACAATATACTTACCAACAACGGCAATAGTTTTATCTATATTTTGTTGAGCAACCGATGCAAAACAAAGCGATAGAAAAATTAAGTATAAAAAATATTTTTTCATTATGGATAAATCTCAAAGTTATTATTTTCTTTAGCCTGACTGTAAACCGACTGTTTCATCTCTTCAATAAGACTCAGCTTACGTTTATTTATAATTATTTGCCTGATGTTTTCTTTTTCAAAACTTAACGGCGATGGGTTATTCTTTATTTTAAAATCTTTAATATTTAAGTAATAATTAAAAGTACTGTCACTTAATTCTATTTGTCGACTGGTTTTTAACAATAGCTCAGGGTTATAATCTCGTAGCGGAATTTCTTTCATCACATCATCCAGCAAAAGCCAGGTGTTATCGTCTAAAAAAAAGTTGTCGGCATATTGTATGCAGTATTTTTTAAGGTTGTCTTGATCTTTCAACTCTTTAGACGTGTACCACTTTTTAACTTTATCGGCATTAGGTGTTTTTTTATTTATTTTAACGTAACACACCTTCACAATATTTTCTTTCAGCATAAAATTTTGTGTATGCGTATTGTAGTAGGCTTCTATATCTTGTGCAGCAACAGCGGTATCTAATTTTTGGTGTACCAGTTCGGTTTCATATCTATACACCAATAAATTTTTGCGATAGTCATCTATTTCTTTCTGCACATCTTTTTCATCTTCCGGTAAATTACTTTCAGCCTGATGCATCAGTAACTCATTCGTAATCCATTGTTCTATAAAACCTTTTACAAATATGGCGCTATCTTTAGGGCTGGTATTTTTAGGTAAAATCTCTTTTATATCCTCGGCGTACAAACTTTTCTCAAACACACGGGCAATGGCTTTTTGATTGCCGGTGGCATCAGTCGTTTTTTCTGTTTTGCAAGAAAAAGCAATAAATAAAATAACAGGTATAATGAATTTAATTTTCATGCGCGGCAAAGATACATAAAAGAAAAAATAGGCTTACCAATTAGTGCATAAACTATATTTCTGTAAGCTAATAATAAATTAAGCACACTATCGTTGTAAGCAAATATAAATCATATATGCTGTTACGTAAATTACAGTTGCTTTTTTGCTTTCTACCTGTTTTTAATTTTTTGCATTCGCAAGATTCTACCAACTATAAAAAGCTTAAAACCGAACAAATACAAGTAAAAGATACGACAAATCCTGTCGCAAATAATTGGGCATCTTTTATTTCAGTAGGTGCGGGTGAAGGTTATTGCGCTACTGCTAATGCAATTGGTTTGGCAGGTACCGTATCTCTTGCATATAAAAGCCACCTGTTTTCTTTAAGCGGAGGAGGTGTTTATACATCGCGTGACAAATTATTAACTTCTGCAAGTTATTTTGAATATGGCTATATGGGTTTTCTTTTTGGAGAAAAAATCCAATATAAACATATATATGTTTCACTCTCTACCGGTTTTGCTTATACAAATTTGGAGTACTCGGTCAATAATTTAAAAACTGATGTTCAAACGTATCAGTATCTCAAATCCGGAGTTAGTATTCCGGTTGAACTGAAACTTTTTGCCCTTTCGTATAAAAGTGTTGGCATTGGATTAGGGGCATCCAAAATTTTTATACTTAACAGTAAGTATGCGCCATTAATGTTTACTGCTACACTTGTTTTAGGCAACTGGACTTCTAAAAAATAAAGATGGTTTTATTTGTTTTTTGACGCTGTAGGTTGCGCATAACTTTTCAGGCAATCAGTACAAAGGCAATCGGCAAACTCATTTCTTAAAGTGCTAAGTGTCGCGGTATCCAGTGTAAGTGTTTCGCACCAGCAACCCGGTTTTTCATTGTAACAGGTAAAAGGTTTATTACAGCGCGAACAATTTTTAACGGCCATATTATTCAATCTCTACATAAACCTTATCCACATTACCATTCATGGGTGGTTTTAATTTGGTAACACGCACACGTGCTTTTTGTACGCGTGCAAAATCTTTTATAACGGCAACATGTATGCGCATAGCTACATCTTCTATTAATTTAGCACGTATAGCCATTTCTTTTTTTGCAATTTCGTAAACGGCGCAGTAATCAATGGTTTTACTTAGGTCATCGGTTATGGCAGCTTCAGTAAAATCGGTTTGCATATATACATCTACTATATAATTGCCTCCAATTAAGCCTTCTTCTTCTAAACAACCATGGTAAGCGTATATATTTATTCCTTCAACAGCAATTGTATGCATCATAAGGCAAAGCTATAATTTTATCAAATGCCATCACTTATTTATTCTTACTTTTGCGGTACTTTATGACATCTTCAAAAAATTCTCCTATTAAGTATATTGTAATTACATGGCTTGTTATTATTTGTCCGGTACTGCTGTTTTTTTTAGTGGTTATGCTAACCTCTATGGGTACATTTGGCGAATTACCCGAGGTAGAAGAACTTCAAAATCCTAAAAACAATTTAGCATCTATAGTATATAGTAGCGATGGTAATGTACTGGGTAAATTTTATAAAGAAAACCGCGTAAACGTAAAGTATAACGAGCTTAGCCCTAATTTAGTAAATGCTTTAATTGCTACCGAAGATGCCCGTTTTATGGAGCATAGCGGAGTTGATTTAAAAGCCTTATTTCGTTCGGTAACAGGTGTGCTTACAGGCAGAACCAGTGCAGGCGGTGGTAGCACGTTAACACAGCAATTAGCTAAAATGCAGTTTCCACGTGAGAATTTAAGCAAGTTTCAACTGGTGTTTCGTAAAGTAAAAGAGTGGATTATAGCTGTACGATTAGAGAAACTTTACACCAAGCAAGAAATTATGGTCATGTACCTAAACAAATTCGATTTTTTGAATTTGGCTGTAGGTGTAAAATCAGCTTCACAAATTTACTTTAACACCAGTCCCGATAAATTAAACATACCGCAAGCGGCTATGTTGGTGGGCATGGCAAAAAACCCTTCGTTGTTTAACCCTGTTAGGTTTGCCGAACGTACACAACAAAGACGTAATGTGGTATTGCACCAAATGGTTAAGTACGATTATCTTCCTGAGAAAACCTACGATTCGCTTAAAACGCAACCACTTAATTTAGTTTTCCGCCCCGAAGATCATAACGATGGTTTGGCAACTTATTTCAGAGAATATTTGCGTGATAATTTTTTAAAAGAATGGTGCTTAACCCATAAAAAAGAGAATGGTAAACCGTACGACATTTACCGCGATGGATTAAAAATTTATACCACCATAGATTCTCGTATGCAAAAGTATGCCGAAGAGGCTGTGAGTGAGCACATGACTGCCCTGCAGGAATTGTTTGCCAAGGAATGTAAAAATAAAAAGAATGCTCCTTTTGCCTGGAATGTAAATAAGGATGAGATAAAAAATATTATGCAAAGTGCCATGCACCGTAGCGATAGATGGCATGCTATGAAAGTGGGCGGCAAATCGGAAGAAGAAATATTACAAGCATTTAAAACTCCGGTAAAAATGACTGTATTTAGCTGGCATGGAGAAATTGATACAACCATGACTCCCTACGATTCTATTAAATATTACAAAAGCTTTTTACAAACAGGTTTTATGGCTATGGAGCCTCAAACAGGTTACATTAAAGCATGGGTGGGTGGCATTAACCACACGCATTTCCAGTACGACCACGTAAAAATTGGCAAACGCCAAGTGGGTTCAACTTTTAAACCTTTTGTATATGCGCTTGCTATACAAGAAGGTTACTCGCCTTGTTACCGCATACCCAATGTACGAACTTGTATAACTACCGAAGTAGGCGAAGAATGGTGCCCAGATAATTCTGCCGGAGATGAAAAATTTGAAGGAAAAATTCTTACACTGAAAGTGGCTTTAGCTAACTCATTAAATTATGTGAGTGCAGCTTTAATGAAAAAATTTGGGCCAAATGCCGTAGTAAACTTAGCGCACCGTATGGGAGTTACCTCGCATTTAGATGCTGTGCCCGCTTTGTGTTTAGGTGTTGCCGATATTTCGTTATACGAAATGGTAGGGGCTAATTCAACTTTTGCTAATCAGGGCACTTATGTGCAACCCATTTTTGTAACGCGTATTGAAGATAAAAATGGTAAAGTGTTGGAAGAGTTTGTACCAAACACCGAAGAAGTTTTTAATGAAGAAAAAGCCTTTGTAATGTGTGAACTTATGAAAGGGGTTGTGCAATATGGTACAGGTTCGCGCTTGCGTTATCGCTATAATTTAATGAACCCCATTGCGGGTAAAACAGGTACTACGCAAAATAATAGCGATGGTTGGTTTATTGGCTTTACGCCCGATTTGGCTGCCGGCTGCTGGGTTGGAGGTGAAGATAGGGCTGTGCATTTCAACACCACCGACCAAGGGCAAGGAGCCAGTATGGCGTTACCTATTTGGGGTAAATTTTTCCAAAAAGTATATGCCGATAAAACCATTAAGCTTTCTAAAAGAGATTTTGAACGTCCTTCTAAAATGAGTGATATAGAACTTGATTGTAGTAAATATGATGATGACAACAAGCAAACAACCGAGGAAAATTCAGGTGATAAAGATCCCTTCGATCTCTAACTATCCGTCGAAAATATTTGCTCCTTTTCAAAAAAAATGTTAATCTTGTGTTAACTATTTAGGTAACATTTAATAGCATTAAAATTTTATGAAAAGGACAACTATATTAGCCGCTTTTTCGTTGCTTATTTTATCATCATGTGGTAGAAAAGGCAATCAAAATCAAGCGGAATCTGCCCAGGCAAAAGGTGGGCGTGTTTATGGGGGCTGTTTACGTGTTGCTGAAACTGAAAATATTCAAAATCTAAATCCAAACTCTATACTGGATGTATCGTCAAATTTTATTGGTACACAAATTTATGATGGCTTAACCCGTTTAAATAACGCTAATCTAAAAGTTGAGCCTGCTATTGCCGAAAAATGGGAGGTTGATGCAACCGGAACTAAATATACATTTCATTTACGTAAAGGAGTTTTTTTTCAGGATGATAAATGTTTTTCTGGCGGTACCGGGAGAGAAGTAAAAGCAACTGATTTTAAATATTCGTTTGAGTTGTTATGTAAAAATACACCCGATAACAGTGGCTTTGCAAATTCATTTAAAGATAGAGTAAAAGGTGCTAATGCTTACTTTGATGGCAAAGGTGAGTTAGATGGTGTAAAAGTAATTGATGATTATACACTTGAAATTACTTTAGAACACCCAAGTACCGTATTTCTTCAAATTTTAGCTGAAACTACTTGTGGTGTAATTGCTAAAGAAGCTGTAGAAAAATATGGCAGAGAAATAAAAGTAGGTGCCGGAGCTTTTATGTGGGATGCAGCTCGCTCTGGTAAAGATAAAATTGTATTGCGTAAAAATCCAAACTATTATGGCACAGATTCTTTAGGGAATAAATTACCGTTTTTAGATTCGGTATTAATTTACATCGTTCCTGCTAAAGATAAAGAGTTAGCCATGTTTAAAGATGGTAATTTAGATATGATAACCTCGTTGCCATCTCAGTCTATAAAAGAAATGGTAGAAACTCAAATACAGGATTTTCAAAACCGTCCGCCAAAATATTTACTGGATAACGCTGCCGAAATGATTACGCAATACTACACGTTCAACATAACTCGTCCACCGTTCGATAATATTAAAGTGCGTAAGGCATTTAATATGGCTGTTAATCGTAAAAAACTGGTAGAAGATGTTTTAAATAATCAGGCATTTGGTGCAGGTCAGTATGGTTTTACACCACCAACATTTTCAGGTTACGATATCACTAAAATTAAAGGCTACGAGTATAATGTTGCCGAAGCAAAAAAATTATTAGCCGAGGCTGGTTATCCTAATGGAAGAGCATTTCCTCCTGTTAAAATTATTTTAAACAGTGGTGGTGCGCGCAATACAAATGTGGTAGTTGAATTGCAAAAACAATTGTTAGAGAACTTGAATGTGAATGTAGATTTTGAAGTAATTCCGATGGCACAAAAATTAGAATTAGCTGCTACCAACCAAGCTGATATAGTACGTGAGGCGTGGGTGGCTGATTATCCAAGTCCCGAATCGTTTTTAAGTGTGTTTTATGGAGCTACGGTACCTAAAGATGCTAATCAAAAATCATATCCTAATACGGTACGTTATAAAAATGCACAATACGATAAGTATTTTGTTATGGGTAGAGATGCCATTAACCAAGATAGCAGCTTTGCTAATTTTATGAGGGCAGAACAAATACTAATAAACGATGCTCCCATAATGGTTTTATGGTACGATGGTAACTATCGTTTAACACGTTATGGCGTGCAAAATGCAAATACTAATGCTATGCGTTACCGTAACTTATCTGATGTTTATATTAAAGAAGTTGTTAATACAGAAAGCGCAGGAGTTAAAGATTCTGTAAAATAATAAA
>Ga0210394_10002295_pt1 | contig 26534 bp, 18 predicted proteins | sample IncBWC12MmetaG_FD_160121 | JGI IMG/M metagenome (GOLD analysis project Ga0210394, IMG submission 160121) | Forest soil microbial communities from Barre Woods Harvard Forest LTER site, Petersham, Massachusetts, United States - Inc-BW-C-12-M | ecosystem: Environmental > Terrestrial > Soil >...
GGTCAAAGGAAGGGCGATGCCAACCGCACCACCAATCGTCAACGCGAACGCCGATAGCAGGTTTGCATCGGCTTGCTCCTCATTCCCCGACATGCTGTTGCTCCATCGAGCCCCAGCCCCGCAGGGAGGGTGGATGTGCATGGTTAATAAAAAGTTAACTGTGTCGAAGGAGGTTCCAACTTAGCCGGAGAGTGCCCGTCCTTGCCGGCGCAAAGTTGGGCCCGACATCAGCGCCGCGCGTGATTGAATGAGGAGCCGGTGCCGGCTTGTGGACGTGCCGCGATGTCCGACCAGAGTCAGGTATCCGTGCAAAAGCAGACGTCGCTACTAGCTCAGCCCGCTGATAGCCGGCACAAGCAACTTCCCGAGTCTCGACAAAGATTTGATCTGTATGGTGAGCGCGGAGGGACTCGAACCCTCGACCCCATGATTAAAAGTCACGTGCTCTACCGCCTGAGCTACGCGCTCACGTGAGGCGCTGTGTAGGGGGCAGGCGAGTGCGGGTCAATAGCATGACCGGCGCTGGCCCAGCCATTTCACAAGTTGAATTCCCGCAAGGATTCCGGCGAGTTACTTCCGTCTCCTCATGCGGCAGGGTATTCCCGAACTTCGCCCGACGTCAACTCGCCTCAGATAGCGGCTGGGGTCCCTTCACCACGCAACTCACGCCAGCCTCGGCGCGCGGCAGATAAAGTCAGATCGAGCATCGCAAACGATGCACTCGCCGGAAAACAAACGCGATGCCGCGCGTCGAAGGCGAGCGCGGCCATGCCGGGCAGTTGATGCAAGACCGCGCAGCCGTCCTCCTCCTCGAACCTTCAATTGGACGACCACCAAAAAAATGCGAAAGGGGCCACGATGTTCCCGCACTTTCGATTCCAGCGTAATGCGCGAAAGTGAACTTAGCGCAGTTGGCACCGAGCCCGGCTGCGCCGATGCGCGACGCCGCAAGCCGGGGCCGTCAATGGTCCCAACGGAAACCGTTGATGGCCCGAGAACTACCCGCGCTCCGTCGAGTCACTTGCCTTCGCTGCAATCGCTCGTGCGATCTCCGATGCCAGCACATTCAAATGGTCGGCCAATCTCGCGTAAACCTCTCGCTTCTGTGCATCGGCTGCGAGCATGCCGATCATTGAGAACTCCGCTGCATCTGCGCGGAGCTTGTCCAAGTGCTCCTGCATGTCCTTCATGGGCTGTTCCTCGCTTGGAAGGACAACGCCCCTCGGCCGTTACATGCGGCCAAAAAAACCTTAAAAATAATGCCCGAAAGCCGGAACCAAGCGGCACACTGCGCCGCTTGGTATGGTGTGAACGTTCCAATGGAACAAAGGCTCCTGTTCCTTATTAGCGATGAAAAATCGGGAGGACGCCATGGATCAGATAACGCGCTGCCCCAAGTGCGGAAAACGAATGATTCCGGTTGTCACCGTCTCCGGCCGCACGGACCTCCAATGTATAAGTTGTGATGATCCTGCGGTGAGATGGGCTGAAAGTCCGCTAACTGCCCCTGAGAAACCAATCCCAACAGAACAGGTTTAATCTACTCCGGACGCCTTCATCACCCGGCTTCCGAAGGCATAGCAGGACCTTCCGGAATGGCAGACCTCCCACGGGTGCCGTCGTGGTCCGCCACACTGTCCTGCCGTCAGATTTACCGGTTCCGGTTTCGAAACACCGGATTTTCCCGAGCAGCCTGCGCCCGCCGTCAACTCGCCTCGGAGCGGATTTCGGAAGTGACCGGCTGGGAGGAGTTCGCAACCGTCGGCATCGCCACCGGCCGCAATCCGATTAGTTCGGCCGAGCGAACGCCGGCGTCGTGCCAGAACTTGAAGGAATTCATCCGCGAGCTCTCGAGGATGGCAATCGCCACCGCCGACAGGAACGGCAGGCTTTCGAGCACCAGCACACCGGCGAAGATATAGATCTCCCGGATTTGCTTGTAGTTGTTGGTGACCACGAGCACGGCGGCGCCGATCAGCAGCAGCACGCCGATCACGGCTTCCCAGAACGCCTGGAACTCGATCGACATCCGCGACAGCCCGCCCTTGGACGTCCGGGTGAACGGCAGATGCTCGGTGATCAGCCCGTTGGCGACCGCGCGCGACACCGTCCACTGCACCGACATCGCCGCGACCATGGCGCCCAGCATCTGTCCCCATTTCACCGGCACCCGCAGGCGGTAGAGGATGAAGAAATGCAAGAGCGTGACCACGAAGGCCGCGATGATCGGCAGCGTCAGGATCCGGTCTGGAATGGCAATGTCGGCAAAGGCAACGATCGGAACCCATATCAGGTTGAGAATGGCGACCACCACGCCGAGCGTTTCCGCGCCCAGCCAGTTGAGCCAGCCGAGCGAAAACTCGCGCCTCTGGTCCGGCGTCAGCCGGCTCGCGCCGGGCAGGAAGCGGCGCCAGTGCTTCTTGACGATCTGGAAGCCGCCATAGGCCCAGCGATGGCGCTGCTTTTTGAAGGCCTCGTAGGTGTCCGGCAACAGGCCCTGGCCGTAGCGATGACTGGTGTAGTGGGTGAGCCAGCCATGCTCCTGGATCGCCAGCCCCAGATCGGTGTCCTCGCAGATGGTGTCGCTCGACCAGCCGCCCGCCATCTCCATCGCCGCGCGGCGGATCAGGCACATCGTGCCATGCACGATGATGGCATTTTCCTCGTTGCGCTGAACCATGCCGATATCGAAGAAGCCGGCATATTCGCCGTTCATGATGTAATGCATCAACGAGCGGTCGCCGTCGCGGTGATCCTGCGGCGCCTGCACGAGACCGACGCGCGGGTCGGCGAATACCGGCACCAGGTCCTTCAGCCAATCCGGGCCCACCACATAATCGGCATCGATGATGCCGATGATCTCGGCGTCCGCGGCCGTGCGCTCCATCGCGATCCGCAACGCGCCGGCCTTGAATCCCTTGACCTTCTCGGCGTTGATGAATTTGAAGCGCTCGCCGAGCGCACGGCAATGATCCTGGATCGGTTGCCAGAATGCGGGATCGGGCGTGTTGTTGATGATCACGACGCATTCGAAATTCGGATAGTCGAGCCGGGAGACCGCATCGAGCGTTGCCTTGAGCATCTCCGGCGGCTCGAAATAGGCCGGGATGTGGATCGAAACCTTGGGGAAGCTCACGCTGTCACCGATCGTCGCCGGCACCACGGGTGCGCCCTTGACGATGAGGCGGCGCGGCTTTTGACCGAAGGCAACGGCGGCGATTTCCTCGACCCGCGCCATCGCGATCAACACCAGCGGCACCAGAAGGATCAGACCGAGCGTCAAGGCAAAGGCCGAGCCAAATACAAAATAATGCCCGGCCCAATAGGCGAAGACCGTGGCGGCCCACGCGCCAACGCCATTGGCGGCAGCCGACAATGTCAGCGCCTGCATCACGGTCGGTTGGCCAAGTCTCAGGATCGGCAGGGACATCAGGATGCCGACCAGGAGCGCAATGGTCGCCAGTTTCCAGTAGTCCGGATTGGCGATCGGACCGGTCCAGGAAAATTTCGGCTCGCGCGCCGCATTCAGGACGCCCCAATAGGGGCCGACGCCGCCTTCAAAGAACTTCCACGGCTGATCGATCGCCTCGACGATGTTGTAGTCCATGCCGATGGCTTCGGCGCGCGTGACGAAGTTGCGCAAAACCACCGCCTGTTCGAAAGTGCCTGGCATGGCATTGCGCAGATTATAACCGGCACTCGGCCAGCCGAATTCGGCGATCACGATCCGCTTGCCCGGAAACTGATCGCGCAGGAGCTGGAACATGGCCACCGCCTGATCCACCGCCTGCTTGTCGGTGAAGTTCTCCCAATAGGGCAGCACGTGCGCGGCGATGAAGTCGACGGAATAAGCAAGCTGCGGGAAATCGCGCCAGATGTTCCAGATTTCACCTGTCGTAACCGGTACGTTGACCGACTTCTTGACCCGCTTGATGAGTTCGATCAGGTCTTCGACTTTTTGCTCACCGCGATAGATTGTCTCGTTGCCGACGACAACGCCGATGACGTTGCTGTTGCGCCTTGCCAGATTGATGGCGGCATCGATTTCACGCTCGTTGCGATCGGTATTCTTGTCGATCCAGGCGCCGACCGTCACCTTGAGGCCGAATTCGGCGGCAACCGGCGGCACCAATTCGGCGCCTTCCGTCGAGGTGTACAGGCGGACCGCCCTCGTCATGGTGGCGAGTTTTTTTAGGTCGGCGCGAATTCTCTCGGAGTCGGCGACACCGTCGACGACGGTGTGACCCCGCTCAAACGGCGCATAGGAAACGCTCGGCAGAATGCCGCGGAAATCGGGCGCTTGCTGTTTTTCCTGAAAAAAGCCCCAAGACGCGGCGTGAGCGGCGGCAACCAACAACAAAACGGCGACGACGGCGCGCATCGCAACTAACCATACGGGGCCTGCATTGGAGATAAGCGAACCCGTCCCCTAGGTTCGGCCGACACGGGAGCGATTCCAAGGATAATCCTGCCACGTGATTTAACAACTGGTATGAAGCGATGGCCTTTTAAGGGCGCTTACAAAATCGCACCCCCCGTTTTGGTATCCCGGCGAGGAACTATTTTGTGGCGGGTGCCGGGGCCGCAGCCGCGGGCGCTGCCACAGCGCTCCCGGCGGTGGAGGGGGTCGGCGCAGCCGCCGCCTGAGGCTGGGCGTTCGGATTGATCCAGCAGGCATGGACGCGGTCATCCAGGCTCTTTTGCACCTTGTCGTCGATCTGGGCGCCAAATCGGGTCAGGCAACGGAAAGCGGCCTGAACGTGACCGCCCGGGCAGCCGAAACGGTCGTAGAGATCGAGGTGGCGAAAAGCGGTATCGAGGTCGTCGCGCCACATCAGGCGCACGACGCGCCGGCCAAGCCAGACACATTCCGGGTTGCCGGCCGGGCCGTTGATGGCCTGGGCGGCTTCGGCGAATTCGTCGGTCTTGCGCTGGTTGTCCTTGGCGGCGTCTGCAGGCGGCTTGCCGGACTGATCCGGGGCCGGCGTCCCGCTTTGGGCCAGCGCTGCGCCAACGCCGATCATCAGGGCCAACCCGGGAAAAACGAAGTAGCGCAACACCGCAAACCGACCCTGAAGCACCCGCTGACGCATAAAATCCCCGAATTGGTTCTTGCCCAAGTTCTTTCCGATACCGTCCCGCCCGCTACGCTTGCTGCCAAATAGGTCCCGAATACGGCGAAAGCGCTCGGCGGAATCCCATGACGGAGATTTTGGATTTTGTCCAGCAAACCCACAACTTTATCGCGCTTTGGTAAAATCGGCCGGGAGATAGGGTAGGAAGCGGCCTTTTCCCGCTCTTGGCAGACGGCCGGTGACCGGTTAATCGACGGTCCCTGCCTGACAAGGATGGAACCGATTTCCTTTCGTACGCCGCTGGCGCTCCTCTTGATATCCTTGGGTTCGATCGCCGCGGCGTGGTGGTGGCTTGCCACGCCGATTTCGCTCGCGCGCGCGCCGATCGACCCCAACGCCAAACTCCTCTGCGTGTCCTATGCGCCCTTTCGCGGCGACCAGACCCCGCTGGAGCCCTGGACCCATATTTCGGCGGAGCAAATTTCCCAGGATCTCGCTCAGCTTGCCAAAATATCCGAATGCGTCCGCACCTACTCGATCGAAAACGGCCTCGATCAGGTCCCTGAACTCGCAGCCAAAGTGGGATTGAAGGTCATTCAGGGCATCTGGCTGAGCAGCAGCCGCCAGAAAAATTCGGCTCAGATCTCGACCGGCATACGGCTGGCCAGGCAATATCCATCGACCATCACCGCGCTTGTCGTTGGCAACGAAGTGCTGCTGCGCGGAGAAATGACCCAATCCGACCTTGCCGCCACGATCCGCTTGGTCAAGGCGCAGGTCACCGTCCCCGTGACCTATGCCGACGTCTGGGAGTTTTGGCTGCGTTATCGCGAGATTTATGACGCGGTCGATTTCGTCACCATTCACATCCTTCCTTACTGGGAGGATTTCCCGATCCGCGCCAAATACGCCGCCGCTCACGTCGACGCCATTCGCCGGCGAATGGCCGTGGCCTTTCCGGGGAAGGAGATCCTGGTCGGTGAAACCGGCTGGCCCAGCCACGGGCGCATGCGCGACGCAGCGCTGCCCTCCCGCACCAATCAGGCGCGGGTGGTTTCGGAAATCCTCGATCTCGCCAAGCGCGAAAACTTCCGCGTCAATCTGATCGAGGCCTATGACCAGCCGTGGAAGCGCCAGCTTGAAGGCACCGTCGGCGGCTATTGGGGGCTGTTTGATTCCGTGCAGCGGGCGTTGAAATACCCGCCCGGGATCGCCATCAGCAACTATCCCTATTGGAAGCTGCAAATGGCCGGCGGCATGGCGCTGGCGATCCTGGTATTCATCACCGCCTGGCTGACGTTGCGGCGCAGGCCCTGGACACCGCGGCGCGCCTCCTGGATTGCCGTCGGAATCTCGGCGACTTCGGCCGGGGCTTTGCTCGGGATAGCCGCCGACAAGGTTTTCTATGAGAGCTACGGCCTCGGCGGTTGGCTGTTTTGGGGATCGTTACTGGCGGCCGGAGTAGCTTCGCCGTTATTTTGCGCCCATGCCTTGATGTCCGGGCGTGGCCTGCCGACGTTCCTCGAACTGCTCGGTCCGGCGGACTATCGCGACCGATCATGGATCGCCGTCATTCTGGGATTGATCCTGGCGGTGACGACCTTAGTCGGCGCCGACACCGCCATCGGCTTTGTGTTCGATTCCCGCTACAGGGATTTCCCGTTTGCGGCGCTCACCATGGCCGTCGTGCCGCTCGCGGCGTTGACGCTGCTCAACCGCCCGAAGGAGGGCGCCCGTCCGATCGCCGAAGCCGTGTTTGCCGGATTGCTCGCAATTGCGGCGCTCCATACCGGCTTTGCCGAAGGCTCCGACAACTGGCAGGCGCTGTGGAGCAGCGGCGTCTATTTCCTGCTCGCCGTTACGCTGTGGCAGGCGCGGGCCGTGCAAATCCCAAAATAAGCAGGCCGATCGCAAGCCCCGACAATACGAGATTGTACAGCACGATGCCGAGCCCGGCCGCGATCAGGCCGAGCGTCAGCAACACGATCGAGGGCCGGATGACGTGGAGCGTCGCGATGATGACCGCGACTATTCCGAAAACCGAATGGCGAAACAGATAGGTCGCAAGCGTCCGCGCCTTGCAGAGCAAGGTCTGCAAACCGGCGTCGCACGCGAGCGCCGTGCTGGAAAACTCGATCGCCAAGTATCGCAGATAAAACGCATAGCCGATGGTCAAAAAACCCACCACCAGCAACCATTGCACCTGATAGGGCGTGAGGCGAAACGGGGTTTTCTTCACGGGTAAATCCCTAACAACGCGAGGGGCTAGTGCCCACTTTCCGAAGTTCGTACTCCATCGCAGCACCCACTTCTACGAACTTCGGAAAGTTCTGGGCACTAGAAAACCAATAAATTCTAGTGCCGCTTTTCTATTTGAAGTTCCTGGATCGAATTCGCCGCTTGTGGTGCAGGAACTTCAAATAGGCGGCACTAGTTTTGCCGCAACAAAATGCGACGGCGCGACAATGTCTTCGCCTCGGCTGACCCCTATCTACTTTTGCCCTTGGCGCGCAAGGCTATTCTCCGAGGGGCTGCAAACGTCGATCTTGAACCCTCATGAAGAAACATCATTAAACCGTTATAATCAGTGTGTTTTTTGACGAGTTCGCCTTCAGCGCTTGCCGAAAATCAGGGACAAGGTCGAAGGCTCCGACTTCGCTGCCTCTTCCTTCGGGTGCCTGCCAGCGACACGCTTGTGGAAGGAAGGTTTGGCGGAGAGGGGGGCGGGCTTGCCCAAATCGGCACCGTCAGCGTTGCTGGCGTCGCTCCGATTGGTGTCGGCCTTATTCGCATCAATCCTGGCCTGTTCGTCAGCACTCATGGCCAGCCGCTGGCCTTCGAACACCGCCGTAGTGCAGTTGCGATCGTTCACCGTCAGCGAAGCGCAGACTTTCGCCGCAGCGGCGGCATCGCCGATCGGTCCGGCGACCAACCGCAACTGCATGCCAAGCCCGTTGCTGTTTTCCTTGATCACGATAATGGGGCGCAGGGTCGTCAGGGCCGCATTCGAGTGCGACTTGAGAAGCCCACGCCACAAGGCGCGCAAACCGGGAATGGAATTTGCGCCACCGACATCGACGCCGAATTCGGTGCGTTTGACCACGGTTTCGGGCACCATCGTAGCGGAGTCGGGTTCGGCTGGCTCAGGGGCCGCCGGCGCCACGGCAGCGACCTCCGGCATCGGGGCGGAGGTCACCGTCTTCGGTGGGGTGGGGGCCTCAATCAACTTTCCGGCCGCCGGATCCGGCGGTGCCATCATCGATTTTGCAGCCATCAGCGAGCCTGATGGCTGGGCCGCCGTCGGCTTCTGTACGGGGATCGAGGCTACCGCTTGGCTCGGTTCCGAAGCCGCCGCGGTCGGCGCCTGTTTGTCCGCCACAGCGGCGGTCGTGGCGGCCACCGGCGCAACCACCGGCGCCGGTGACGGCTTGGCAGCTGCGGGCGGCGGATCAACCGATGCGGTTGCCGCGGGAGCAACCGAAGCGGGCGGACCCGAAGAGGCAGCTGGTGCCGGCGGCGAAGACGACGCGGCGGAAGGACCTATCGCGGTCGCGCCGGCGGGGCTTGCGCTCGCTTGCGGGGATGGCGATGGCGGGGTTGCGTTTTGCCGCGCGATCGCGCCGGTCACGGAATCAAGACCCTGCTCAAGGACGGCAACCCGGGAATAAAGCCGGTCGCGATCGCCGTTGAGCGTCTCTATGGCCGAAGCCAGGCGTCTGGCTTCGCTCTGGGTTTCCTTCGCGGCAAGTTGAACCTGCTGTGTCTGCCGCGCGAGATCGACGGCCGCGGTTTGTTCGCGCCGCATGCCGATCGAGGACTGGTTGGTGATGAGAGCAATGATGACGGCGCCAATGGACACTGCCGCCCAGGTCCCCAGCCGCCAGAGGGCACGGTGGTCAAGGTCATCCTCTTCGGCGAGAAGCCCGGAAAGCGCACCGCCGGTCTCGTCATAATCAAAGTCGCTCAGCCTGCCGGAACCCTTCGCCATAAGATGTCTTCGGCCCCCCTTAAGGCCTTCACCGAATCAGCCAGCAAACATTAACAGGAAATGGCCGGGCATCTTATCCTCACGGGGAGCACCGGCAGCCGGCGAATCGGGGTTTCCATGCGACACCAAAACGCTCTAAGAGGGCGACGGCGTAACGAGGAAAGCATGACGACCGGCAGGACCAGCCTGACTATCGTGCTCGCGGCGGGCGAGGGAACGCGGATGCGTTCATCCCTGCCAAAGGTCCTGCATCCGGTGGCCGGCCGATCGCTGCTGTCGCATGTGCTGTCGGCCGCCCCAAGGGGCACCGGCGCGTCGCTTGCCGTGGTGGTCGGGCCGGATCACCACGCGGTTGCGGACGAAGCCAAGCGATATCGTGGCGACGTCGAGACATTCGTTCAGCGCGACCGCATGGGCACCGCGCATGCGGTTCTGGCGGCGCGCGAGACAATCGCGCGTGGCGCCGACGATCTGATTATTGCCTTCGGCGATACGCCGCTGATTTCGGCTGCAACCTTCGAGCGGTTGCGCGAAGCTTTAAAGCAGGGCGCGGCACTCGCTGTGCTCGGCTTTCGCGCCGCCGATCCAACCGGCTACGGCCGGCTCCTGGTCGAGGGCGGCCGGTTGACGGCGATCCGCGAACAGGCCGACGCTAATCCGAGCGAACTTGCCGTCACGCTTTGCAATGCCGGCGTCATGGCCTTCGATGGCCATAAAGCGCTCGCCATTATCGAGAAGATCGGCAATGCCAACAGCAAGGGCGAGTATTATCTGACCGACGCGGTCGCTATCGTGCGGGATCTGGGATTGGAGGCTGTCGTGATCGAGACCAGCGAGAATGAAGTGCGCGGCATCAACACCAAGGCGCAGTTGGCGGAAGCCGAGCAGGTGATGCAGGCACGCTTGCGCAAGGCGGCGCTCGATGCCGGCGTGACCCTGATCGCGCCCGAGACGGTTTATCTCGCCGCCGACACCTCTTTCGGCAAGGACGTGACGATCGAGCCGTTCGTCGTCATCGGTCCCGGCGTCTCGATCGCGGACGGCGCGGTGATCCATTCGTTTTCCCACATCGTCGAGACCTCGATTGGCAAGAAGGCTTCGGTCGGGCCCTATGCGCGCTTGCGGCCGGGAACTTCGCTCGGCGAGGGCGTGCGCATTGGCAACTTCGTCGAGACCAAGGCTGCCACGATCGAGGCCGGCGCCAAGGTCAATCACTTAAGCTATGTCGGTGACGCCCAGGTCGGCGCCAACGCCAATATCGGCGCGGGCACCATCACCTGCAATTATGACGGCATCAGCAAGCACAAGACCGAGATCGGCGAGGGCGCCTTCATCGGCACCAACTCGTCGCTGGTGGCCCCTGTCAGAATCGGCAAGGGCGCCTATGTCGGCTCCGGATCGGTGATCACCCGCGACGTGCCCGACGAGGCCATGGCGGTCGAGCGCAACCAGCAGACCAACCGCGAGGGCGGCGCCAAACGCTACCGCGAGATGAAGATGAAGGCCAAAGCGCCGAAAGACGCTTAACGCGGCCATATTAAGCTTTCGGCTTAACGGTGACTCAATCCGCAATAATTATTGAGTATCTCAGCCTCGTCGGATTTCGTTAAGAGTTCCCGGCGGCTTTCTTGATTTAGGGATATTAACCTCTCATGTGCGGCATTGTCGGCATTCTCGGGCGCGGGCCGGTCGCCGAGCAATTGGTGGACTCGCTCAAGCGCCTCGAATACCGCGGCTACGATTCCGCGGGCGTCGCGACACTCGAAGGCGATCACCTCGAACGCCGCCGCGCCGAGGGCAAACTGAAAAATCTCGAAGCGCGGCTGCGAACCGAGCCGCTCAAGGGCCACACCGGCATCGGGCATACGCGCTGGGCTACCCATGGCAAGCCGACCGAAGGCAACGCGCATCCCCACGCAACTGACAACGTCGCTGTGGTTCATAACGGCATCATCGAGAATTTCCGCGAATTGCGCGAAAAGCTGGAGAAAAAGGGCACCGTCTTCAAGACGGAGACCGATACCGAAACCGTTCTGCATCTGGTCGATGGCTTGCTCAAGCAGGGCATCAAGCCGATCGAAGCGGTGAAGGCGACGCTCAAGCAACTTCGCGGCGCGTTCGCGCTCGGCTTCATTTTTGCCGGCGACCAAAATCTGATGATCGGCGCTCGCAACGGACCGCCGCTGGCGATCGGCTACGGCGATGGTGAGATGTTCTTGGGTTCGGATGCGATTGCGCTCGGCCCGCTCACCGACACCATTGCCTATCTGGAGGATGGCGACTGGGTTGTTTTGACGCGCTCGGGCGCCACGATCTACGACAAGGAAGACAAACCCGTCCATCGTGAGGCCCACAAGCACAGCGCGGCGACCTCGCTGGTCGACAAGGCCAATTACCGCCACTTCATGGCCAAGGAAATTCACGAGCAGCCGGAGGTCGTCGGCCATACGCTTGCCCGCTATGTCGACATGGCAACGGAACGGGTCGCGCTCCCGCTGACCCTGCCGTTCGACTTCAGGAATATTCAGCGGATTTCGATCACCGCCTGCGGCACGGCGAGTTATGCCGGCTATATCGCCAAATACTGGTTCGAGCGTTTGGCGCGCGTTCCGGTCGAACTCGACGTTGCGTCCGAATTTCGCTACCGCGAGCCGCCGGTGAACAAGGACGATCTTGCGATCTTCATTTCGCAATCGGGTGAGACCGCCGACACGCTGGCGGCGCTGCGCTATGCGAAGTCGCAAGGCATGCATACGGTCTCTGTGGTCAATGTGCCGACCTCGACCATTGCGCGCGAAAGCGAAACCGTGCTGCCGACGCTTGCAGGTCCGGAAATCGGTGTCGCCTCGACCAAGGCCTTCACCTGCCAATTGATGGTTCTGGCCGCGCTTGCGATAGCCGCCGGCAAGGCGCGGGGCGCGCTCTCAGACACTGACGAAACCAAACTCGTGCACAGCCTTGTCGAAATTCCACGCCTGATGGCGGCAGCACTTGCAACCGAGCCGCAGATCGAAAAGCTTGCACGCGACGTCTCGAAATCAACCGACGTGCTCTATCTCGGCCGCGGCACCAGCTATCCGCTGGCGCTGGAGGGCGCGCTGAAGCTGAAGGAAATCTCCTACATCCATGCCGAAGGCTATGCGGCGGGCGAACTCAAGCATGGACCGATTGCCCTGATCGACGAAAAGATGCCGGTCGTGGTGATCGCGCCCTACGACCAGGTTTTCGAGAAAACGGTCTCCAACATGCAGGAGGTGGCAGCGCGCGGCGGCCAGATCATCCTGATGACGGACGCCAAGGGCGCTTCCGAAGCCACCATCGAGTCGCTGGTGACGATCGTGCTGCCGGACATGGGGGCTACCTTTGCACCGATGGTCTACGCCATTCCCGTACAACTTTTGGCCTACCATACCGCCGTGGTCATGGGCACCGACGTCGATCAACCGCGAAATCTCGCCAAATCGGTAACCGTCGAATAACGCATCCGGAAGAACCGGGACGAGGGGTCTTCAAAAGTCTGCCGGGATGTCTTAGCTGGCATGCTATAGACGCCGTTTCGACTAAACCGGGACCCGAATGAACCGCGACGATTTGCCCCCGCCTGAACCGCCGGCCGAACCCGCGCCGGAGGTCCATAGCGGCTTCATGGCTCGATTCCGCAACTATTTCCTCACCGGCCTCATCGTCGCAGGCCCGATTGCGATTACCTTCTATCTGACCTGGTGGTTTGTGACCTGGGTCGACGGGCTGGTGCGGCCGTTTGTTCCAATCGCCTACCGTCCGGAAACCTATTTGCCGTTCGGCCTGCCGGGTTCGGGCCTGATCGTCGCGGTGTTTGCGCTGACGCTGCTGGGTTTTCTCACCGCCAACCTGATCGGACGTTCGCTCGTTGACCTGAGCGAGCGGTTTCTTGGCCGCATTCCGGCGGTGCGCGCGATCTACCGCGCGATGAAGCAGGTGTTCGAGACACTCTTCTCGGGCAAGGGATCGAGCTTCCGCCGCGTCGGCCTCGTCGAATTTCCTTCGCCCGGGATGTGGTCGATCGTGCTGATCTCCCAACCGCCGAGCGAAGAGATTGCCGAGAGCCTTCCCGGCCGGGAGGACCATATCTCCGTGTTCCTGCCATGCGCGCCGAACCCGACCACGGGATTCTTCTTCTATGTGCCCAGGAGCAGGATCATCGAGGTCGAGATGAGCGCGGAAGACGCAGCCACACTCATCATGTCCTGCGGCGTGGTGCAGCCGGGCTCCGATCCGCAGAAGAAGATGGCTGCCCTTGCGGGCATGGCGAATGCGGCGCGGGCCGCGAATGCATCGACCTTGCTGCCGGAACCGGCGAAGGTGGAGTAAGCTTTCACCGTCATTCCGGGGCGCGAGTGAAGCGAGCGAACCCGGAATCTCGAGATTCCGGGTCTGGTCCTGCGGACCATCCCGGAATGACAGCTACTAGAATTAGATTATCCCGCGCCCATCAGGGGTATGGCTTCGCCGCGCTCGAATAAATAGAGCAGGCAGCGCAAGGCCTCGCCGCGCGCGCCGGTGAGTTTCGGGTTTTCCTTCATGATGCGCAGCGCCTCGTCACGGGCCTGCGTGATGAGCTGGCCGTGAGCCTCGGGCCGGGCGATCCGGTAACCAGGCAGGCCGCTTTGCCTTACCCCCAACACGTCGCCTTCGCCGCGTAGCTTCAGATCTTCCTCGGCGATGCGAAAGCCGTCGGTGGTCTCCCGGATGACCTTGAGCCGTGCCTTCGACATTTCGCCGAGCGGCTCGCGGTAGAGCAGGAGGCAGGTCGAGGCCTCCGAGCCCCGTCCGATCCGTCCGCGCAACTGATGCAATTGGGCAAGCCCGAAACGCTCGGCGTTCTCGATCACCATGATGGTGGCCGCCGGCACATCGACGCCGACCTCGACCACTGTGGTCGCGACCAAGAGGCCGATCTCGTGGGCGGCGAACTGCGCCATCACGCGATCCTTTTCGACCCCCTTCATCTGACCGTGGACAAGGCCGACCTTGTCGCCAAAACGCTTTTGCAGGCTTTCGAAGCGTTCGGTGGCGTTGGTGAGATGGTCGGTGCCTTCGGCTTCGGATTCCTCGACCAGCGGACAGATCCAGTAGACAAGCTTGCCCGCACTCAAGGCGCGGCCGATCGCTTCCATCACCTCCTCGAGACGGCTCATCGGCACCGCCCGCGTGTCGATCGGTTGCCGGCCGGCCGGCTTCTCGCGCAATTCCGAGACGTCCATATCGCCGAAATAAGTCAGCACCAGCGTGCGCGGGATAGGTGTCGCGCTCAACACCAGCACGTCGACGGCCTCGCCCTTGGCGGTGAGCGCTAAACGCTCGCGCACCCCGAAGCGATGCTGTTCGTCGACCACGGCGAGCGCGAGCGATTTGAAAATCACGTCGTCCTGAATGAGGGCGTGGGTGCCGACCAGAAAATCGATTTCGCCGGCTTCAAGACGCGCCAGAATGTCCTGCCGCGCCTTACCCTTTTCGCGGCCGGTGAGGATCGCGGCCCGCAAGCCGGCACGCTCGGCCAATGGCGTAATGGTCTTGATATGCTGCCGCGCCAGGATCTCCGTCGGCGCCATCAGCGCGGCCTGCTTGCCGACCTCGGTGACGGCGGCTGCGGCCAAAAGCGCGACCACGGTCTTGCCGGAGCCGACGTCGCCCTGCAGCAGGCGCAGCATACGCAGCGGTTGTTGGAGATCCGCCGCAATGGCCGCCGCCGCTTCACGCTGCGACGAGGTGAGCGCATAAGGCAGCGCGTCGATGATTTTTCTTCGCAGATGGCCATCGCCGGCATGGCGATCGCCGGCAGGGCGGCGCAATTGCGAGCGCACCAGCGCCAGCGCCAATTGACCGGCGAGCAGTTCGTCAAAGGCAAGCCGCGACCAAAACGGGCCATCGGGCAGGATATCGGTCAGCTCGAGGGGAACGTGGACACGGTTCAGCGCTTGCTTGATCGGCGGGAACTTACAACGCCGGATCACCTCGGGGCTAATCCACTCGGGAAGATCAGGCAGTTTCTGGAGCGCCTGGACGATGGCCCGCCGCAGCGAGCCCAGCGCAAGCCCTTCGGTTAAGGGGTAAACCGGGTCGATCCCCGACAATTTGGCAAAGCCGGCCTCGTCGACGACCCGATCGGGATGGACGATCTGCGGGATGCCATCGAACATCTGCAAGGTGCCGGAGACGTAACGCTTGCCGCCGACCGGGAGCAGCTTCTCGATATAATCGGGTTTCGCACGGAAATAGGTCAGAACGACATCGCCGGTATCGTCGCTGGCATAGACCAGATACGGCGCCCGGGCGTTGCGGGGTGGCGACGGCCGATGGCGATCCACCGTCACTTCCAGCGTGACGACGGTTCCCACCACCGCATCGCGAATTTTCGGCCGCGCCCGGCGGTCGATCACGCTTGCCGGCAGATGCAGCAAGAGATCGATCAGCCGCGGCGTCTCCTCCCGGCCGAGCAGATAGCGAAACAGCTTGTCCTGCTTCGGGCCGACGCCGGAAAGGCTCGTGACCGGCGCAAACAGCGAATTGAGCAGAAGAGGGCGCATCAAGGTCTCTCGTCGCACACAACTCGTCATGCGCGGGCTTCGACCCGCGCATCCATCCCCTTCAAGAGATGATGGATTGCCGGGTCAAGCCCGGCAATGACAGCGCAGTTGATAATTCGATCAACAAGAAGGGCTGACAATCGGCATTCGGATCGCTATATCACCCCCGCCCGGCACGTCCGGGCTTTTGGCGTTCGATTGGAAGTGAAGAATGACGGGAACGACACGGTCGAGCGGCGGCCTCGACGACCGCCGGAAGCGGCTTTTGTTTCGCTGCTGGCACCGCGGCACCCGCGAGATGGACCTCATCCTTGGCCGGTTTGCCGATGCCGAGATCACCGGCTTGACCGACGAAGAGCTCACCCAGTTCGAATGCTTGATCGAAGTGCCTGAGCCCGATCTCTACGCGGCACTCACCGGAAGCGCGCCGCTGCCGCCGCATGATGGCAACGCGCTGTTCAATCGCATCAAGGCGTTTCGGCCGGCGGATCACAAGGCATGAAGCAGCCAAGTCAATCGCCGGCGCTGTCGCTTACCCCCGGCCGCGCCTTGACCTTTGCCAATGTCGCCGAGGGCGCCGAAGGCCTCATTGTCGCCGATCTGGCGCGCGCGGTTGCCGCGCGGCCGAAGCCGCCTGCCGTGAGCCTCGCGGTCGTGTGCCGCGACGGGGCGCGCTTGCAGCAACTCGCCCGCTCGCTTGCGTTCTTCGCGCCCGATCTGTCGGTCCTGCATTTTCCGGCCTGGGATTGCCAGCCCTATGACCGGGTATCGCCCCATGGCGGCGTTCTCGCCCAGCGGCTGACGACGCTCGCCCAGTTATCGCGGCTTGCCGGCAGCGAGAAGCCGCTGATCGTGCTGACGACCGTGAATGCGATCGTGCAGCGCGTGCCGGCCCGCGACACCATGGCTGCCCAGGCGTTATCGGTTGCGCCTGGCCATATCGTGCCGATGGATTCCATCGTCGGCTGGCTGGAGCACAATGGCTATAACCGCTCCGCCACCGTGCGCGAAGCCGGCGAATACGCCGTGCGCGGCGGCATCCTCGATCTTTTCCCGGCCGGGCTCGATCTGCCTGTCCGTTTCGATTTTTTCGGCGACAGCCTGGAATCGATCCGCAGCTTCGATGCCGAGACGCAGCGGACGTCGCTGGACATGCGTTCGCTCGATCTGGTGCCGATTTCCGAATTTCAACTGACGACCGAGACGATCAAACGTTTCCGGATGGGTTATGTCGCAGCTTTCGGCGCACCCGAGCGCGACGATCAACTTTATGAAGCTGTCAGCGAGGGGCGTCGTCATCCCGGCATGGAACACTGGTTGCCGCTGTTCCAGGAGCGCATGGACACGCTATTCGACTATCTCGGCGATGCCCCGATTGCGATCGAACCGCAAAGCGAGGACGCCGCGCGTGAACGGTTCAGGCAAATCGCCGACTATTACGAAGCACGGCGCGAGGCGCTCGATCATCCCGGCGGCGGCGCGTTGTACAAGCCATTGCCGCCGGAGCGGCTCTATCTGACCGAGGAGGAGTGGAACCGGCGGCTGATGGAAGCACCGCTGGCGCGGTTCACGCCGTTTGCGGTACCGGAAGCCAACCCCGATACGGTCGATGCGGGCGCGCGACAGGGGCGCAGCTTTGCGCCGGAACGCAACGACAGCGCCGTCAATGTGTTTGAAGCCGTCGTCGCCCATGTCCAGGCCTTGCAGGCTGCCCGCAAGAAAGTCGTGATCGCGCTGTGGAGCGAGGGCTCGCGCGACCGCATGGAGAGCATGCTGCGCGACCACAAGCTGCTCAATGTGACGAGCGTCAATGCCTGGCGTACCGTCCAGGCCACACCGCGCAACGAAACCATGCTGGCGGTGGTCGGCATGGAGACCGGGTTTGAAACCGACCTCGTCGCCCTCATTACCGAACAGGATATTCTCGGCGACCGTCTGGTGCGGCCGCGCAAGGCAAGCCGCAAGCTCGACAATTTCATCTCGGAGGTGACGAGCCTGTCGGCCGGCGACCTCGTCGTTCATGTCGAGCACGGCATCGGGCGATTTGTCGGGCTGCAGACGCTTGAAGTTGCCGGCGCACCGCATGACTGCCTCGAACTGCGCTATGCGGCCGAAACAAAACTGTTTCTGCCGGTCGAGAATATCGAATTGCTGTCGCGTTACGGCTCCGACGGCGCCAATGTCGAGCTTGATCGCCTCGGCGGCAGTGGCTGGCAGGCCCGCAAAGCCAAGCTCAAGAGCCGCATTCGCGAAATCGCGGGCGAACTGATCAAGATCGCCGCCGAGCGACACCTGCATGAAGCGCCGAAACTGCCGGTGCAGCCGCACGTCTATGACGAATTCTGCGCACGCTTTCCCTATGAGGAGACCGAAGATCAGCTCGGCGCCATCAATGCGACCTTGAAGGACCTCGAGACCGGCCGTCCAATGGACCGGCTGATCTGCGGCGACGTCGGCTTCGGCAAGACGGAGGTGGCGCTGCGCGCGGCCTTTGCGACCGCGCTCGACGGCAAACAGGTCGCTGTCGTCGTCCCGACCACCTTGCTGGCCCGCCAGCATGCCAAAACCTTCACCGAGCGGTTCCGCGGCTTTCCGGTGCGGGTCGCGCAGGCCTCGCGCCTGATCGCGCCCAAGGAACTCACCCAGGTCAAAAAAGGACTGACGGACGGCACCATCGACATCGTAGTCGGCACCCACGCGCTGCTTGGCAAATCGATCAAGTTCCGCGACCTCGGCCTTCTGATCGTCGACGAGGAGCAGCATTTCGGCGTCAGCCACAAGGAACGGCTGAAGCAATTGCGGGCCGAGGTGCATGTGCTCACCTTGAGCGCAACGCCGATACCGCGCACGCTGCAACTGGCGCTGACGGGCGTGCGCGAACTCTCCATTATCGCTTCCCCGCCGGTCGATCGCCTGGCGGTTCGCACCTTCGTCGCGCCGCACGATTCCCTGATGATTCGCGAGGCGCTATTGCGCGAGCGCTATCGGGGCGGGCAGGCGTTCTACGTCGCACCGCGGATCGAAGACCTCGCCGGCGTTAAGGATTTTCTCGACAAGAACGTGCCCGAAATGAAGGTTGCGGTCGCCCATGGCCAGATGGCGCCAACCGCAATCGAGGACATCATCTCGGCCTTCTACGACGGCAAATACGACATCCTGCTCTCGACCTCGATCATCGAGTCCGGCCTCGATATTCCGAACGCCAACACCTTGATCGTCCATCGCGCCGACATGTTCGGGCTCGCGCAGCTCTATCAATTGCGCGGGCGGGTGGGGCGCGCGAAGCTGCGCGCCTATGCGTTGTTCACGCTGCCGGCGCAGCAGAAGATCACCGCGCAAGCCGAACGGCGGCTGAAGGTGCTGCAATCGCTGGAAACGCTAGGTGCCGGCTTCCAGCTGGCCTCGCACGACCTCGATATCCGGGGCGCCGGCAATCTGCTCGGCGAAGAACAATCCGGCCACATCAAGGAAGTCGGCTTCGAGCTTTACCAGTCGATGCTGGAAGAGGCGATCGTCAATCTCAAGGCCGGCGTGGTCGAGCCCGCGGCCGACCGCTGGTCGCCGCAAATCACCGTCGGCATGCCCGTGCTTATTCCAGAGGATTATGTCGCGGACCTCTCGGTTCGGCTCTCGTTGTACCGGCGGCTGGCCGATCTCGATACCGATGAGGAGATCGACAATTTCGCCGCCGAACTGCGCGATCGTTTCGGCGTGTTGCCGGATGAAGTTCGCTATCTTTTCAAGGTCGCCGCAATCAAGAACTATTGCCGAAGAGCCAATGTCGAGAAGGTCGACGCCGGGCAGAAGGGCGCCGTGATCACGTTCCGCGACAACAAATTCGCAGAGCCGGACCGGCTGGTGTTTTTTATCCGCCAGCACGGCCAGGCCGCGCGCGTGCGTCCCGACATGAAGGTGGTCTTCTTTCAGGAATGGGAGACGGCCGAGGAGCGCCTTTTGGGCACGACCGAAATCCTGCGCCAGCTCGCCAGTCTCGCTGAGGATCGCAAAGCGGCCTAGGACGCGGCGCGGCGGCCTTCATCGGTGAGCCGGGCAAGCAGCGATTGTGCTGTGTCCGAAGGCACGAGCGTCGCAACCGTGACGGTCGGCTCGTTCCGACGCGAGTCCCGTTTGTCGTGCGCGGTATGCCGCATGACACTGGAGAGGCGGCGCGCGATCATCTGCGCGGTGCGCAAATCGGTCTCCGTAAACACGACGAGCGCCGAACCATCTTCGCAGACCGCGCCAAAATCCATTTGCCGCATCAGCCGGCTGAGAAGCCGGGCGCCGTCAAGATGGGCGCGTGGATTGGAAGGATCGAAGGCAAAGCGCGCCACCGAAAGGCCGCCGCCTTCCGACAGGACCTGACGGATGGCGGTGGCGAAATCGCGATCGAAGGCTGCGACCGTCAACAGTCCGGTCAAGGGATCGAGCAGGCCGCCGGCATCGATAGAGCGCAGCGCACGGCTCAAATGGGATTCAAGGGCATGCTGGCGGATCAGGGGCAGGGCGCCGGCTGCGACATGCGCCGAATCCCCATGGATGATCTCCAAGTTTGGCAGCTCATAGGCGCCGGCCAATCCGGGAAGCGTCACCACCACGGGCAAATGGCGAAAGCGCGGATCTTCGCCGAGCACGGTGAGGAACGCATCGACCACGCGCTCGCTGAAACCTTCACCGAGCACGATTCCGTCGATATCGCGCGTGTTGAGATGTTTGGCGGCGGCCTCGATGCTGAGCGCGCCGACAACGCCCATGCGTTCGCCGAGCGCGACGGAGAGCGCGGGATAACCGTTACCACGCCCGACCAGAAGCACGGTGGCATCCCGGACCGGGTCGACTTCGGCAACGGCCGGTTTGGCTGCCGTCTGATCCCCCAGCCGGCGCAAAACCGTGGCGTGCAAGGTCCGGACGCGGAGCGCCGCGCGCAAGCGCGGGAGCAAGCGATCCCAGCCAGAGCCTGCGTAAGAGAACGGCACGGCGTTGTCGGGCAGCGTCCCCTTCGGGTCGATCACGAGCAGCGGAAGATAGGGCTGGATAGCCCCGATTTGCCTGGCAAGCGCGACGAGCTCCGTGCCGGCACCTTCCGGTGCTGTTGCGAGTACCGCAGCCGGATGCAGTTGCGTGACGGCGCGAGAAGCTTCACGCCAGCCTGTTTCGATCACCGGAAACGTCCCGGCATCGCCAAGTGCGGCCATTAGCGCCGGCTGCTTCTCATCAGATACGACGATGATCGGGCCTTGCTGCTGGGACATTTTAAAACTCGGATCAACGCGACTGGATTAGCGGCGTGATCCTAGTTTGACGGTCTTAATGGTGCGTCAACGTAACCATTCACGGGCTGATCAAGCGATGATCGAACGATCCCGAAAAGCTTCCGCCATCAGCGGGTTAAGGCCGAGCTCGTTTAGCGCCTCACGGCCGCGCGCGTTGTCCTGGGCCCGCCCGGCCAGACGGTATCCACAGAGACGGTCGGGCAACGCCGTCAAGAGCGCCCCCTGTCCGAGCCGCTTGGCCCATTCCTGAAGATCCTGCGACAAGAACCGATAGCCGCCGACAGCGACAATTCCCGATGGCGGCGAGGTGATGCAGATCGCGCCCGAGGAGCGATCGAGCCGGGCCGCATAGCCGGTATCGACGTAATCGGGAGGTGATTGCGCCGTCAGTGAATCGGACGGCGGAGCGGGAGGCGCATAGGCGGCGACCGCCACCATCGGCCCGCGCAAGGCCAGGGTTCCCTTGGGCGTCAGCAGGGTCTCGCCGGCAATCGAGGTGCCGGGGACGTCGCGCGGCGCGCCATGCGGCCCGGGCTTGATCGGCACCGGCATGCCGTCAGCACTTCGACGGGCCGCGAACAGGCCAACTTCGCCGAACAGATAGACGTCGGAGAATCTTGCTTGCCCGGCGGTCCATTGCGCGCTCGAGACGACTTGCTCCGGCGTTCGCCACAGACCGATCACATGACGCAGCCTCGGCAACCGCGCGGCCATATCGAGATCGGTCAGGCGCAATGCCATTGGCGCAGGCGAAACCAGCGTATCGCAGGCGTCTGCGTTGATCTGGCGTTCCAGCGCTTCGCCGTCAAACGGGTGATGCAAAGCGAGCGTTCCGCCCGACAACAGCCAGAGCAGGAGCGAGGAAGTAAATCCTGCAAAGGAAGAGGGCGCGAATGCCGACATCAGCCGCGCGCCTTGCGGGATGCGGCTTTCGAGGAAAACCGCCAGCCCTCCGGCAATCAGGTTGAGATGGGTCCGCGGCACGGCGCGAAGTCCGTCGGCGGTGACGTCGAAGGAGATCAGCGCAGCCCTGCGGCCGTCCTGGATAATGGGACGTTCGCTCGACGATCCGCCCCTCAAGGCTTGATCGAGCGAAGCCATTCCTTCCGGCAAATCGTCGCCGAAGCCGCCGACATGGCGGATCGAGAACGCCTCGGCGGCCGCGTTCATGGCAAGATCGGCATGGTTGACGCCATCGATCTTCGCTGAGGTCACGATGGCGCGCGCGCCGGTGCGGTTGAGCGCCGCCGTCAGTTCCGCCTGACGCCAAAGCTGCGGAAGCAGGGCTACGATCAGTCCGGCGCGATGGGCCGCCAGCACCGTGAGCATGAATTCCACGGTATTCGGCAACTGCACCCCGATCACCGAATTGACCGGCAGGCCGGCTTCAACGAAATGCGCCGCCAAAGCCGCGATCGCCTGATCGGCCTGGGCGAACGTCATTCGCCGTGGCGCGTGGCCGGTGATGCGGGGCTTGTTGAGGGGATCGAGCAGCGCCAGCGCATCCGGCTGGCGCGCCAAAATCCTCTGAAACAATCCGTCGAGCGTCGGCGATACGTTGGTCTGGATCACGGAGGTTTGCTCGGGTGCGAATCGTTCCGGTCGAGATTACTTCGATTGCGGCGGCCGGTACCACCACGTTTCCGGAAGATACCCTGTCAACGCTGTATCCTGTGGACGTTCTATCCGATTCCAGCGCGCGATCCATTGCTCCCGGATGTTGAAAACCGGGATTGCGTAAAACCCCGATATCAGAACGCGATCGAGCGCCCGCACGGCCGAGACAAAGACGCCGCGATCCCGTGCTGCGAGCATGTCGGCAATCATGGCGTCGATGGCGGGGTCCCTGGCGCCCATATAGTTTCGCGTGCCATGGCTGTCGGCCGCCTCGCTTCCCCAATAAAAGAACTGCTCATTGCCGGGCGACAGTGACTGGTCCCAGCGGCTCTGGATCATGTCGAAATCAAAGCCAAGACGGCGTTGATCGAATTGCACGGCATCCACCGCGCGGACCGTGGCCTCGATGCCGGCGCGCTTGAGATCACGCGAAAAGGCCAGCGCGATCCGTTCCTGATCGCGGGTGGTCACCAGGATTTCGAAGGTGAGGGGGGTCTTGCTCGATCGCTGTCGCAGCACCGCACCGTCGAGATCGTAACCGGCCTGTGACAACAGGTTCAGCGCCTCGCGCAAGGCGGTACGGTCGCGTCCCGAGCCGTCGGTGGCCGGAAGGCGGTAAATACCGTCGAGGATGGCGGGCGGGATACGGGCCTCGAACGGTTTCAGGAATGCCCGCTCTTGCTCGTCGGCAGCCCGGCCATAGGCCGAAAGCTCGGAGCCAGCAAAGAAGCCCGCCGAGCGGCCATAGAGCCCGAAAAAGTAGTTGCGGTTGATCCATTCGAAATCGAACAGCAGGGTCAGCGCCTGACGAACCCGAATGTCGGAGAACACCTGCCGGCGCGTGTTGAAAACCAGATATTCCGAAGGCTGCGGCATCCCGGTCTTGATGATATCGCGGATCACCTCGCCATTGTGCGCAGCCGAAAAATCATATCCGTCGTGCCAGCGCAGCGGTTCGGTCTCGACCCGAAAATCATAGAGGCCCCGTTTGAACGCCTCGAAATAGCCGTTGGCCTCGCGATAGAAGTCGAGCCTGACCTCGTCGAAATTCCACAAGCCCCGATTGACCGGCAGATCGCGGCCCCAATAGTCGGGATTGCGCGTTAGCGTAACGCTCACGCCGGGTTTCACCGCCGTGACGCGGTAAGGCCCCGAGCCGATCGGAGCCGCCATAGAGGTTTCCTCGAATGTTGCACCGTCAATGGCATGGCGGGGCAATACCGGCATCAGGCCGAGGATCAGGGGCAGTTCGCGGTCGCGGGCGCCGCCGAAATCGAACCGCACCGTAAGCGGGTCGAGCGCCTCGGCCTTTGCGACCTTCGAATAGTATTGGCGATAGTTGGGGCGCCCCTTGTCGCGCAGCAAAGCCCAGGAAAAAAGGACATCGTCTGCGGTGACCTTCTGCCCGTCCGAAAAGCTTGCTTTCGGATCGAGGCGGAATGTGACGTAACTTCTGGCTTCGTCGGTTTCGACGCTTTTGGCCAACAAACCGTAGAGCGTGAAGGCCTCGTCGTTGCCTCTCGCCATCAGGCTTTCGACGACGGAACCCCTGATTTGCTGGACCGCCAATCCCCGCACGATCAGGGGGTTGAGGCTATCGAAGGTTCCGAGAATGCCCTGAACCAACCGCCCGCCCTTGGGTGCATCGGGGTTGGCATAGCGCATATGGGCGAAGGAGGCCGGCAGCGCCGGCGCGCCATGCATGGCAATCGCATAACTCTCAGTGGCAGCAGCCCGGTCATGGCCGACCGAAACCGCGAGAGCGAAAACCGCAAGGACGCAGAATAAAGCCTGGGCGCATCTGCGCAGTTCAGCACTTTGATATAATCCGGTCAGGCTCATGGTTTGCCTTTAACACAGCCATCCGTCTCTCACGGCGACGTGTCTGAAGGCGACCCGTCGGCATTGATCTTTTCGTCCGCGTCTGTATGAAGGCGAGCAATTGACCAATGGGGCAGGGGCTCGTCACGCATCCGCCTCAATTGGCAAGGAGACAGCCGCCAAAATGGCCAGGTTTCGGTGCCTGCAGCGGCTTTCGGCGCTTCCGTTCAGAAAGGGTTTTCCGCAATGAATTTCCGTATGTTGGCCGCGCCAATATGGCCGCATGGGCGCGTTTTCGCCTTGATGGCGGTCACCGCCTTGGGTGCCACGTTGGTTGCGCCGGACCTCTGGGCCCAGGCGCCGGCGCCGGCGCCAGCCCCTGCGGCTCCGGCAAAGGCCAAAGCTCCGCCGAAGGCGCCTGCCAAGGGGGCGCCAGCGGCCCCCGCGCCCGCCGCTCAGGCGGCTCCGCCCGCAGCTCCCGCCGGAGCCCCGCCCGCGGACCAGCAAGTTCAGTTGATTTATGCGCCATGGACCAAGTTCTGCCTCAAGGGGCAGGATGCCAATGCCAAGCAGGTTTGCTTCACGGGCAAGGACGGCCGGATCGAGTCCGGTCAGCCGGTGGTGGCAGCCGTTGTGATCGAGCCCGAGGGCGAGCCCAAGAAAATTCTCCGTGTCACGCTGCCGCTCGGCATGCTGCTCGTTCACGGCACGCGCATTATCATCGACAACAATCCGCCGGCGCAGAGCCCCTACGTGATCTGCTTCCAAAACGGATGTATGTCCGATTACGAGGTGACCCCGGATATGCTCGGCAACATGAAGAAGGGGCAGAACCTCGTCATTCAGGCGATCAGTTCCAACAATCAGCCGGTCACACTGCCGCTGCCGCTTGGCGATTTCGCCAAGGCCTATGATGGTCCTCCGACCGATCCGAAGCAATTCGAGGAGACCCAGAAGAAGCTTCAGGAGGAATTGCAGAAGCGTGCGGAGGAAGCGCGCAAGAAGCTCGAGGCCAACCCGCCAGCCACGGGCGCGGCAGCCAACCCGGCCACCAAATAGGCTTTCGGCTTCAACATATTGTCGACAACAGAAGGCGCTTCGAACGAAGCGCCTTTTGTATTTGGCTGATTGCCGTCTCGCGTGGATGCGCTAGTTAAGCGACGGATTGCGCGGCCGGTAACCGCCTGCCTTGTCCTTCACGAAGATCTCGGCGACCTGCGAATGCCGGATCGGCTTGCCGGAATCATCGGGCAGCAGGTTCTGCTCGGAAACGTAGGCCACATATTCGGATTCCGAATTCTCGGCGAGCAGATGATAGAACGGCTGATCCTTGTGGGGCCGGACCTCTTCAGGGATCGCCAGCCACCACTCTTCGGTGTTGTTGAATTCGGGATCGATGTCGAAAATGACGCCGCGGAAGGAAAATATCCGGTGCCTGACGATCTGTCCGATCTGGAATTTGGCGGTTCGCGTTTTGATCATACCTCGTCGAATAGACCATGATTGTGACCGATGCTAGAGGCAAAAGGGGCGAATTAACCTTAGCCGCTGCCGCGGGCCCGCATTGCCCTTGAGACCCGGAAAGGACCACAAGGCTATTTGACGGCGAGCGCAATCCCCGTATCTTCAATGCACTGAAGACAGGGGGTTATATGCGGGCTTTTTTGACGGTCGTTTGCTTCCTGAGCGCTCTTTCGTTTGCACATGCGCAAGCGCCACGGATTGACCGGCTTGACAATATCAAGCCAGGCGTCGTTTCGATCAGTGAGGTGAAGACCATAAACGATGCCAACATTTCAACGGGGCAGCGCCTTGAAGGCGGATCGCCCAAGATCGTTTCGGTCTCCAAGGATATCGCGATCAAGCTGGGAACGGTATTTGGCGTCCAGGTACGCATTATCGGCAAGCCGGCCGGCGTCAAGGCGCCTATCAAGGTAATTTGGCGTTATCCGGAACCGGGCCTCAAAAATCCCGCTACCGGCACCACCAAATTCACCGACGAATATACCGATAGCCGACCGATCGGAGAGAGCCCGGTATTTTACTGGAATCTTGCGGAAGAGTGGACACTGGTCCCCGGCACCTGGACACTCGAGCTATGGCAGGACAACCGCAAACTGCTGGTTCAGGATTTTGTCCTGACCAAACTCTAGTGCCCAATGTCCGAAGTTCGTGCTCCATCGCAGCAGCGGCT
>Ga0210394_10002297_pt1 | contig 26517 bp, 20 predicted proteins | sample IncBWC12MmetaG_FD_160121 | JGI IMG/M metagenome (GOLD analysis project Ga0210394, IMG submission 160121) | Forest soil microbial communities from Barre Woods Harvard Forest LTER site, Petersham, Massachusetts, United States - Inc-BW-C-12-M | ecosystem: Environmental > Terrestrial > Soil >...
CCGAGCTGGCCCGCGGATCAGTCCACTTTCACGAACCTCGGCATTCCAGGCATCCTCTTCCTTCAGGACCCGCTCGACTACAGCAGCCGCTCCCACCACACCAATATGGACACGATGGAAAGAATTGTAGCCACAGATCTGGCGCAGGTGGCAACCGTCCTCACGATTTTCGCCATCGACAGCGCCAATCGCGACGAACTTCTCCCGAGGACCAAGGACGCAGAAGTCTCGCGCTAGTGGAGAATTAACCAATGTTTGCTGCTGGCGGTTGTGTTCTTGGTTGAGGTGCTTTCGGTCCATTTTTTCCAGTAACCAAAGGACAGATCGCTACCGCTCACATCTTGCGGGCTTATTGGGGTCGCAAGCTAATGATCATGGTAAAGAATTCACTTACCGGCCACTCCTTTGCTGCATTAACGATTCGCAAAATCGGGTGAATCGTTTTGGCGGGAGCAGGCCTGCCTCATGTAGGAGGACGTCGCGTGAACCTACATGGCCGCGGGTATTGTTAATGCGCGATACAACGCGTCGTCGAATAATCTACGCGCTCACCGAAGTTTTCGATGGCCACATCGCAAAGAAATGCCGGAACGGCCCCACTACAATTCATCGTGGTCTGCGGCTTCGTGCAGTTAATACGCTCCGTACGTTGAGGATCCAGGACAGGTGCGAGACCCGGCAATCCGTGTCGCTCGAATTGTCGGCCAAGAAAAGGAATCCAAGCATGACATTTGCGCCCGTTTCAATTGCGCTCGCTCTCCTTGCGCCGAGCTTAGTTATGTCTTCTGCGTGCATCGCTGCATCTGAAAGTTTCTCCATTATTTCCAACGGTCATGTGGTCGGCTCGCTAGAAGCGATCACTGAAGGGTCCTCAACTACCATTGACTTTAAAGTAAGCGAGAACGGCCGAGGTCCCTCGTCACATGAGGAGATGGTCATCGATTCCGACGGAATACCCGTCCACTGGATCGTGGTGGGTAAATCCTTGGTCGGCGCCCCCATGCAAGAGCAGTTTGATTGGAAGCGGGGAAAGCTCTCGTGGCGTGGCGAAGCAGATTCAGGAAAGATGGTAACAGTCAAACCGAGGCTTTATTTGGCGAACGACGCGAGCCCCTGGGCATACGGAGTTTATGCGCGAGCGGCCCTGAAGGCGCCCGATTTGAAGGTCAATGTCACTCCGTCCGGAACGTTACGCATTGAAAAGGTGGGGTCCATCCGTCTAAATGATGCGAGCGATGCGCCTGATGACGCCCTCTACGCTTTGTCCGGCCTGTGGATGTCACCACAGTATGTGGTTCTCGATGCCGACCATGCCCTAGTGGCCTCGGAAGCTGGCGACATGCTTCTGGTACGAAAGGGTCTCGAGGCTCATACCGATGCGCTTCGCTCGCTATTTGAAAAAACTGCTTTAGATAGAATGCGATCGCTTCAGCTAAAGTTGGCTCATCATTTCGACACGCCAATTCGGATCGAGAATATTCACGTATTCGATCCTCAATCGGGCACGATAAGTCCGCTTCAAATGGTCGAGGTGTACCGTCAGCACATCACAAGGGTGGGAGCAAACTCTGCGATTGGTCCGAAGCAGGGCGAAGTTGTCGTTGTCGATGGCGAAGGCGGAACCCTTATACCCGGCCTCCATGACATGCACTCTCATACCTCGATTGGATCAGGTCTGTACAACATCGCTGCTGGCGTCACTGCCGCGCGCGATATGGGCAATTCAAATGCCTTCTTATTGGACTTGATGCCACGCCTCGATAGCGGCGAGCTTCCCGGACCGCGAATTACCCCAAATGGCTTTATAGAGGGAGTCAGTCCTTATTCAGCTAGCACAGGTATTCTCGCGCCTTCGCTTGCTGAGGCACTTGAAGACATCGGCTGGTATGCGGATCACGGCTACTGGCAGGTAAAGATTTACAATTCAATCGATCCGAGCTGGGTCAAATCCATGGCGGCCGAAGCTCATCGGCTGGGAATGACGGTGACAGGACATATCCCTGCCATGACAACCGCCGATCAGATGATTAGAGACGGCTACGACGAGGTCGCCCACATTAACCAATTGATGTTTCAGTGGGTTCTAAAGCCCGGCGAGGATACGCGAACTACTTTGCGTATTACGGCTTTAGATCGATTCGCGGATGTAGATCTTAAGTCCCCCCGAGTACAAGCGTCCTTCGAACTCATGCGCGAACATCACGCCGTCCTCGACACGACGGCTGTGATTCAGGAGCGTTTAGCGCTCAGCAGAGCGGGAAAGAGTCAACGGGGCGAATGGCCTTATTTAGAGCACGTTCCCATCAGCTATCAACGTTTCCGCAAGCGAAACATTGTTGTGACAAAGACGCCGCAGGATGAGCGACGCTACGAGCGCGCGGTCGATAAAATGCTCGCCACAATTAAGCAGCTTTACGACAATGGCAATCGCCTTATGCCGGGGACCGACGACGGGTACGGTTTTCCAATTCACCGCGAGCTTGAGCTTTATGTGTTAGCCGGGATTTCTCCAGCCGAGACGCTCCGCATCGATACACTTGGAGCGGCTGAGTATCTGAAGCAGGACCAGAATTTTGGCTCGATCGAGCGCGGCAAGATTGCAGACTTGGTTTTGCTACCTGGAGATCCGACCAAGAACATCTCACTCGTGCGACAGCCTCGACTTGTGATGCGCGGCGGTGCGCTTTACTTCCCCGACGAAATCTACACAGCACTCGACATCAAACCGTTCTCGGTCCGCCCGCAGCTGCATACGGTGAATGAGTCCCACAATACCGATGCCGGGTCAAAAGCTGCACCATGATATTCATCCGCAGAAATCGCAAGAGTAGGCGGCGCTGGCATCATTCCGGTCGGTTGACGAGGTTGAGCCATAGCGTGAGGGAGGCTGCGTGCGCGTAACAAGACGATCATTGATCGCCGCCGGGGCTGCGTCGTTGCTTCCATGGGCGCCTGGCGATGCCACTGAGACTCCCAAGGCGAATGGCGTAGCCGATTCAACAAAAGCCCTGCCGGCCAAAAACGCGTTCTCTCCGATGGCCGCGGCTTATCTTAACTCTGCTTCGACGCACCCATTCAGTATTGGGGCCAGACGGGCAGTGGAACAGTACCTAGCCGCCCGCAGCGGGGAATCGAACGCCCCGCACTTTGGGCTCGATGTCACCGGAGAGCGGGTGCGAACAAAATTCGCTGCACTGATTAATGCAAAACCAGAAGAAATTTGCCTAGTGCAAAGCACGACCGCGGGTGAACAACTTGTGGTCCAGGCACTCGATATTCCGGCCGCCGGCGGTCGAATCGTAACGGATACATTGCATTTTCCTCACTCATTTTATCTATATCAAGCCATGGCCAAGTTGGGAATGGACGTCGTCTGGCTGAAGCCTCGCAATGGCCGTAGCGTGGACCTTGCTGATCTCGAAAGCGCGATGACCAAGCAAACCCGTTTAGTTGCCTTGTCGTTAGTATCGAACGTCAACGGCTTCCAGCATGATCTCAAGAAAGTATGCAAAATAGCCCACGCCAATGGAGCTTTGGTGTACGCCGACATTGTGCAAGCGGCCGGTGTCGTCCCTATTGATGTTAGGGATAGCAACGTGGATTTTGCCGCATGCGCAAGTTACAAGTGGCTGATGGGCGATTTCGGTTTGGGTCTTTTGTACGCCCGACAGGATCTACTCGATCGCATTAAACGAACTCAGTACGGCTATTACCAGCTCACCAATATGCGTACCCATGTCTATCCTTTTGATCCGCCGGCGAACATGCCCTTCACTTACGACGTGCGCCGCGATGCGACGGGGCATTTTGCGACAGGTACGACGTGCGGAGCGGGCGTCGCACAGCTTGACTATTCGCTCGACTACATTCGGCAGCTTGGAGTCGAAAACATTCAACACTATCGGCAGCCTCTATTGGATAAAGCGCGGGTCGAGCTTGAGCGCAAACATTACCGGTGCATGACGCCCGCAGGCAGTACATCGCCAATTCTCACGTTTATTTATTCGGATGCGGGGAAGCTTGCAGCGCGTTTGGATGCCGCAAATGTGCGGATAGCGTTGATTGACAATAGGTTCCGGATTTCCGTCTCCGTGTTCAATGACATGCAAGACATCGATCGCTTGATCGAGGCCTTGACGTAACGTCGTTCTCAAAGAAATGGGCTTAGAGCGAATTACTTCCTGCGCCGAGTTCTGATATGCGATGCCATCGCCATGTTGCGCTCAAATCCACGCACGGCCTTCTACTCAGCTCAAGCTCAAGTCCACAAGTTTATGTCGAGCGTAACAGGTGCCGCGCATATCACTTCGACATATTTTGGAGATCTTCGGGCCTGTCATGGCGTCGTTACGGAGCCCGCACATGTGGCGATCGCGGTCCTGATTGGGTTTGCTAGAGTCTGCCTCGATGAGTTCTGCATAGCGTCTAGCGATCTATGACGTACTATATCTACCACTGCGACGTGCGCGACACGTCACCTAGAATCCATGAGTTGCGAGCACTCGCTAGAGATGAATACGATACTCTCCGGTCTGCATTGAACGCCGCGTGCGATTTGGAGCGCAGCGGAGAAGTCGTGTGGCTAATCGAAAACTCCAGAGGCTTTCGAATGGAACGCCGAGATATTACTGACTACTGCTGACGCCAACCATAACAATCACTTCTGGAATTGTCTGACAACTTGACAGTACGTGATGACAAGCATGCGCAACATCGTCTGCTGGGATATTTCGTGGACACGGAATTCTCGTTAAAGAGCTACGCACAAGCCCGGCCACGGCGTTGCGATTGTGCAAGCTGCCGATCATCGCGTTGCGAAGCCGCGAAAAAAAGTTGCTTATGTGCAGTTGACTGCGGGCTCCCGTTCAGCCAATTAGTAAGGCGCGTGAATTCCAAATTCTGTAACAGGACTCGTGATCTCTTGATAGCTATTGCATTGATGGCGATAGCGCTCGCGGTGGAATGTGACACAGAGGCCGGGCAACCTGTGCCGCCGTCGTCGCTCGAGAATACAGCGACATTGCGACGAGGCCTCGGTGGCGAACCCGGCACGCCGGATCCGGGCGCCGCTGCAGACTCGTTCTGTGGCTGCGCGGTTCGTGTGTGACCGCACTCGCGCACTTAAGCGTCAATACATATTGGCCGAAATGATCGGATCGCCTTACGACAGTAAGCAGCGGGCGCGGTGGCATCACCCAGCGATTGTCACGAGCGCAAGGCATCGGAGTCCATCCAGTGCGTTTCAGGTGGCATGGAGAACATGAGCTTGTGGACGATCTTCGGCGGCTTTCTGCCTTTGGTGGCGGCGAGGGTTGCTTGGCGCCGCACGTCGTCTGTCACGCGATCCATGAAATTGTTCCGCGAAGAAAGCTTCGGTCCGGTGGTGGCAATCGTGTGCGCGCAAGACGAGGCGCATGCCATTCGCTTGGCCAACGACACCGATTACGGACTGTCCGCCGCGGTGTTTACTAAGGACACCGCGCGAGGATTGCGAGTCGCGAGACAAATTAAGTGCGGCATGTGCCATATCAATGGACCAACGGTCCACGACGAAGCGCATATGCCGTTCGGTGGCCTCAAGGGGTCGGGCTACCGCCGATTCGGCGGTCAAGCCGGCATAGATGCATTCACGGAACTTCGTTGGATCACAATTGAAACCCAACCGGGTCATTTTCCGATTTGAATACCCTCGGCGCCACCGAGATGGGGGTGCTAAACAATGCCGGCCGTCATCAAATTTCACGGAGAGGATTTGCTCCTATTAGCCCCTAAGTAGAGTTATATCTGGCCCCTACGAGTCACCAGCTGCGACTCCTATGTCCCGAAGGCATAGGTCCACGTGTGCGACCGACCGCGCACACGCGATCTCACAATCAATGAGCCGCGACAGAATTCACCTCACTGTGGTATTGAACTTAATGCTTATTATTGGTATTTTTCGAGCCGCATTAGCAGTGGACATGTGCGGTCAAATGCTACGTTTTAGCGGCCTTCTGTGCATAGCGCTTTGCCTTTTCCCGCACGGTCTGCCCTGTACCGGTTGCTACGTCTCGAACACGAACTTGGGAGCGATCGATCGGTTCCAGAATGACGACGGTTTGGCTGGCATGTGCCGCCACAACGCCGGGAGCAATCTGCAATTGCAGCGGCTGTTCCAGCGTTCGCTTAGACACGCGACACCTTCCACGTGGTCTCATCATGGACGGCGAAGAGTCCGCTTAGTCTCACCATAGAGGGAAAACCGGAGGAACCGACGACCGCGGACAATCGCACGTAAATGTAACGTCGCGATTACGAATTCATGTATAAATCCAGTCTATTCCGTCTGCTGTAACCGGCGATGGCTTGTCGCATCATGAAGGGCGAAAAGTCTCGTTTTGAAAGCAAAACGACACCCATCGATGTAGACGGCAAAATGTGTTGAACGGATGTAGGACACCGCGGTAGAGTGCTGCGAGATGCCCCCACCGCAGGTTGTCACGCTCGAAGAGCATTACTCTCATCCCGATCTACTGGGAACGATTCCCCGGGTCTTGGGCGAGGCGCTCCTCGACCTTGGCGAGCGGCGCCTTCGCGAGATGGACGAGGCGGGCATTGACCTTCAGGTGCTGTCCCATTTTCCCAGCGGGCCTCAGAACCTCCCGCCCGAAAGGGCGATCGACCTGGCTCGGCAAACAAACGAACTCATCCAGCGCACGATCGAATCGCATCCGGGACGCTTCGCGGGCTTTGCGGCGCTACCGCTCACCGCCCCCGATGCGGCGGTTGAGGAGCTGCGGCGCACGGTGCGCGAGTTCGGCTTCAAAGGTGCTATGTTGCATGGACGTGGTGCCGGAATTCCGCTGGACGACCGCCGCTTTTGGGGCATCTTCGCGGAGGCTGAGTCCCTCGATGTCCCAATTTATCTGCACCCCGATGTATCGCCGCCGCCGGTCGCCGAAGCCTATTACGGTCAATACCCGGCCTTGCTTGGCCCGGGTTGGGAGTACACCGTCGAAACGGCGACGCAGGCACTGCGTCTCATGCTAAGCGGGATTTTTGACGCTCATCCGAAACTTAAGATCCTTCTCGGTCACCTAGGCGAATCTTTGCCCTTCTCACTGGTGCGGTGTGACGCCAATATTAATCGCCGCGCCTCTCTGAAGCGTCCTTTGCAGGATTATTTCCACGAGCATTTCTGGCTGACGACCGCGGCGAATTTCTCCAATCCGGCCTTAACCTGCTGTCTGATGGAAATGGGCGTGGACCGGATACTGTTCTCTATCGATTGGCCATTCGCTGCAAATGTCGCCGGTCGGAAATTCATCGATGCCGCGCCAATTAGCGCGCACGACCGAGTGAAAATCCTCGGCGCTAATGCGGTGGCGTTCCTGCGCTTGTAGTGCCGTCAATTAGGCGGACGGATCGGGCCGATGGCGTCGGACCGCGGCGGGGTTCGTGGAGTTCTCGCCAAGATAGACCCCGCGGTCCCATCTACGCTTGAGAGGATCGCGGACCTTCAGCGCCATGCGGCCGATCCGCTCAATCTCGATCTCGACCGTTTCCCCGTCCTGCAGATTGCCGAGGCCCTCGTGATTGGTTCCGCACGAAATCACATCTCCCGAATAAAGCGTCATCACCTTCGTCGCAAATTCCACCAGCTCGGGGACGCGGTGTTCCATGTCATCCGTGCTGTAGTTGTGACGCAGCTGCCCGTCGTCCCAGAACCTCACCACTAGATCGTTCGGCTCGGGAATCTCATCGAGGGTAGCGATGCACGGGCCGAGCGGCGCGAAGGTATCAAAGGACTTTCCAAGCCAGCTGGCCGGCGGTCCCTTGGGCCAGGTGAATCGCCCCTCGCCGCGCGCGGAAACGTCGATCATGCAGGTGTAGCCAAAAACCGCGCTGCGCCAGTCGTCGCGCTTGACCTGTTTGGCGGGTCCCTTGATGACCAGTGCGAGCTCCGCCTCATGCATGAACGCCGAGGGTTCGGTGAATGCGGGTAGCTCGATCGTGTCGCCGGGGCCGACTACGGCGTCGGGATTCTTCATGAACATGTTGAGAGGCCGCGCTTCGCGCTGCGCGTGCTCCCAATAGTTCGCGATGCAGGCGAGGATCTTTCCGGGCCTAGGTAGCGGCGAGCGTAGGCGAACCTCAGTGAGAGGAATGACCGCGCCGGTCACAGCCAGCGTTTCTAGCGCCGGACGAATGTGCTCGAAGCGATCAATGAGACTATGCATGGCAAGCTGCGGCGAGGAGACCACCGCGACGGCTTCCGAGGTATCTACGACGCCGCGTTCCGTCAGAATTCCAGGGCGCGCCGCGCTGTTCTGACTGTCTTGGAAAAGTACGACCTTCACAACTTAGTTCTTGATGTCTCAGGAGCAAGGGGGAGGGGATCTGCGCCGGTGTCTGCGTTACGCGGACGTACGGTGTAGACGTAGGGGCCGAGCATCATTATAAGAACGATTCCGAGCGCAAGGCCCATTTCCCCCACGCCAAGTCCGCGGCTGTACGATCCGAATCGGTCAAAGGAGCGTCCCAACAGATAGGGCCCGAGGCCCGATGAGATTGCAAGAAGCGACACAAGGCAACCGTAGATCGTGCCGAAGGAGCGCATGCCGAAGTACCGTGAGAAGAGATAGGGTCCGATCCCGGATTCGGCACCGATGCCGAAACCAAGGATCGCGATTCCCGCAAGCGCCATAGTAGCGCCGGCGGCGTGATCCAGCACCAACAGCCCGACTAATGCGGCGCCGAAAAACGGCAACGCCACTCGTGCGCTTCCTACGCGATCGAGCAGGATGCCTGAGCACACATTCCCGATCAGGCCGGCGAGGGCGAATGTGGCTAACGCGAAGGTGGCAATTCCTGTCGAGATCCCGCGGTCATTAAGCAGCGCTACAAAGTGGGCTCGCACACCACCCACCACGAGCGAATGGACAACGAGGGCAACAAGGGTGATCCAAAACGTCGCCGCGGCGAATACTTGTCGTACCGTGCGCCCCGGAATCTCGACCGCCGCGCCCTGATGCGCTGCCGGCGCGTGCGAGCTAGTCGTTCTCAGTGGATCCCGCTGTATCGCTACCATAGCGGGAAACCCCAGCAGCAGAATGATCGCGCCGAGGATCTGGTAGGTTGTTCGCCATCCATAATGGTCGATCAGTAAGTGCGTGATAGGTGCCATGATCATGATCGAGACGGTTGGCGCTGCGCCAATGACCAGTGCCAGAAAAAGACCGCGCCGCATCCGAAACGTCGATGAGATGAGATGTGAGAAGGCAACCGGTCCCGCAATTGCCTCGCTGACGCCGAGCAGGCAATAAGTCGCGTAGAACTGCGGCTTCGATGCAGTCAGCAGAGACTGCGCCGCCGTGGCGATCGCGTAGATCACGATCGCCGGCAGCAGCACCGGTCGGGCGCCGAACCGATCCACCAACCGTCCAACGAAAGGTGCGGACAGGGCGGCGCACACGCCTGAAAGACCGACCGACATGGCGAAACCCGCACGGCCCCAGCCAAACTCGGCAGACACGGGACCGAGAAACAGCGGAAATGTGCCGATATGAAACGGCACAACGCTCACCATCATCCCGATGGTGCAGCCCGCCGCCGTGATCAACGCCGCGCGTGAGTATTCTTGGTGTGCGATTGAGTCAGACTCCGGGTTAGGGCGAGGGAAAGGGAGACTCGTTCGGCGGCGGGAAGTCGAGGGCGTCGATGAGGATGAAGGCAATCCGGCACAACGCGTTGGAACGATTAACCCAGGCGTGATTGGTGCCGCGCTGGATCAGGATATCCCCAGCCGATACATGCACTTCGCCTTCATCGAGCAACATGTCGATCTCCCCTTGCAGAATGATGGCGTAATCAACGCTCTTGGTCCGATGCATAAACGGGTGGCGCGCGACAGGCGCGCCGGAGCTGGCTCCGTGCGCGAGTCCCATTTCCGCAAGGAATCCCGCGTTATCGAGTTTGCGATTCGGGTCGGGTAGGAAATCGACTACACGCAGGATTGAGCCGCCTGCCGGCGGTGCCACGCCAATCTCGCGGTCGGCCGGATCGCCGCGTTTTGAAAGATCCACAGGCGTCTCGTCCGTGACCCACAGCAGTGCGGACTCGACGCTCATTGCGGGCCGCGAAACGGTATGCAGGGCTGGGCCATCCTGCACGACTACGGCAGTGCCCCGAGCATCGACGCCGGTGACAATGCGTCTGATCCTCATCGTCATCGCTGTTCCCTAGCGCCGGCCGGGGCGTTTAGATCTACTGCGCGAACGGTCTCCGCAAGCTTCGGGATGGGTCCTTCGAGCACCTCGGCGGTGCCCTGCCGGGACATCTTGACTTCCGGTGGCGGTAGTGCGAGCCAGTGATACTGACCAAAGGAGGCGTCCCACAGGCGCGGCTGCCAATCGTCCGTCAGGTAATCTGAATCGGCGCTGTATTCGCTCTGGCCGCCGGCCGGGCTCGCGATGTAGTAAAACGTGAGTGAGCTGATGCGGTGCCGGCCGAGTCCGACGTCGCTTTTCCAGCCACGACGCTGCATGTCATTAGCTCCGACCATCAACTCGTCAATCGTCTCGACGGCAAACGAGACGTGGCTGAACAGCACCTTGGGCGCACGAAACAGGAACAGATTGTGGTGATCGTTTCGTCCGTCGCATCGCATGAACATGCCAAAGCCGCGCATGATGTCCGTCACGCGAAAGCCGAGGCGGCGCGTGTAGAACTCCACGGCCGCGTCAATGTTGGGCACACCGAAAACGACGTGGTTGATCTGCTTGGGGCGTGCTCGCTCGTACCATTTGCGATGGCGATTCCAGCGTACCACGCGGGCAAGATTGTTCTCATCCTGCGCGGCATCGACACCGAGCGCTTTACGCGGGAATACCCGAAAGCCGATGCAAATACCCGAGTCATCACTACTGTGGACGGTCCCGTCCGCATCAACCTGCACGGCGCGGTCGCGTTGCAGATCGCTCGCCAGCGACTCGACCGAGGCCTGTGAGTCGACCCCCCAGATAATTTCACGCGGACCGGAGTCGGCGAGAAAAGGGGGTGGCAGGGTGGGGTCATCGCGGTGTTTTAGAATGACCGAGGACCCCTCGGCAAGTTGAAAGCGGCTCATCGCCGAATCGCGATCAGCGATTTCAAGCCCAAAATCCTCGTAAAACCGCGTACACGTGTCGAGATCATCGATCCCGTACACCAGGGATTGAACTCCGAGCAGTGTCATTGGTGCTCCTTAAGCTACGCTCTTTAGTCTGCCGGTACGATCGGCACCTGTAGGTATGAGGCGTCATCGTGTCCCGTGTAAATGACGTGTTGACCGACATTTACAGTATCCTCGTGGCGAAAATAAACAGGATCGCGGATCTTGGAGTATTTCTGCAGATCTGTGCCCTGCACGATCAGCCGCAGACGCTCGCCGGCAGCAAAGCGCGTGCCGGAGGGCCAGATCTCGATATCGAGCGGCGTCCTCGCGCCGGGTGCAAGCTTCAATTCGCGTTTGTGCTTCAGGACCGGCAGGAACTCCGTCGATTGTAGCGGATCGAGCTCGCGGTGCGAGGCGCGCAGCCATCCTAGTGCAACGGGGCCATCCTCGAAAAACGAATAAAAGGCGAACGGAACTTGTCTTCCGTCGGTGTCAAATTTGTAGACACCCACGAAAACGTCCATGTCGTCCGTCGTGTCGGCGGCCATGACGATGTGCAGCCTCATGTGGCCGACGAGCGCAGCGGGTTCGGCAAACACGAACTCGAACTCGGCGCGATGCGGGCCAGGCCCACTCCCCAGCGCCGAATAGCTTACCGATCCGACCCGCGATACGGGGGCGCTTTGCAATGATCCATCGAGAGCATCGAGGAACAACTTCTGATAGCGCGTTCCGGGCACCGGCCATGCGGTAAAGGGGCGAGTCCGGCCGACGAAATAGCGCTCGCGAACTTCAAGCCGCACGCGCGGCCACGATGTAACCGACGTGCTTTCACCCTTGAGAAAGTGGTCGAAAAAATCTTTGAGCTGTGCGACGTTTGCCGGCGTGTAGTAATGCGCCCACTTCTTGCGTCCATGCACCAGCAGCCATTTATCCTTGGAGGAGATTCGCCGGAAGCCTTCCAGCGTACCGCGGGCATGCAATCCCTGATCTCCCCAGCACGCGACGATAAATGCCGGCGTCACGATCCTTTCGAACTGGGCGCACTTTGATTCCCAGAACGCGTCATACAGCGGGTGTTCGAGAGTCTCGCGGCGCAAGTCCTCAATGCGGTTTTTGCCGGTTCCCCAGTTCGGGATGATGCGATTCCACCAGAACCACGTATCCGGGATTCCGCCGTGGCGCGCGAGTTCGCGATAGGTATCCGCGCGCCCTTCCCACGGATTTATCGCAGCCAAATGCGGCGGGCGCAGCTCCGCAACTCGCCATTGGCTGGCGGCGAGGTAGGAAACGCCGGAGGAGCCAACCTTGCCGCTGCTCCAGGGTTGCGTGCCAGCCCATTCGATCAAGTCGTAGAAATCTTCGGCGTTTTGCGGCGAAACGAATGTTGCGTCGCCCTCTGAGTACCAAGTACCTCGAATATCCGCGTGCACGAGGGCATACCCGTGCGGCACCCAGTAGAGCGGATCCGGACCCTCGAACGTGGCATACGTCGAGACCATGTCCGGTGTAACTTCGCAGCCTGGGTTGGCGCTGTAGGTCGCCAGACCATTCTGATGCTTGCCGTACGGCGTGAAGACGATGATGGGCGGCGCAGGCTGCTCGTTGGCCGGGCGAAAGATGTCTACCAGGATCTTGACGCCATCGCGCATCGCGACCGCGACATTGCGCTCGATAATCATCGCGTGTTCTTCGGTGCGGCTTTGAACAGGGGCGGGTGCCCCCTTCTCCTGGGGCGTCGCATAGGGCTCGCGAAAACGATATTCAAACTCACCTGGCCGCATTAATGTCGCTCCTGGTCGTGACCCTGAATCGAGCTCCCCGCTTTAAGGTGGCCGGCATGCCGCACGCAGGCGTTGCAGTCGGTGGTCGCAGGTCATTGCAAACAACAACGAATTAATCAAAGCGTCCGCGGTCGGGGACCGTCGCGGCCGGGGGCGCCTTCCACGGTGGCACCTGCATGGATCTTGAGCAATTGGGTCACCACTTCCGGGGTCTTGCAGCGACCCATGCCGCACTCGGTCGCGATGCCGAATTTCGGCGCGAATTTGTGCGCGGCCTGTATGCGCCGCTGCGCCCCCTCAACCCCGTCAGCCGCATGGACGCAGCCAAGGTACAGTTCTGTACCCTGTGACAGCTTGAGGCCGGAGAGCGGCCGAAAGTACGCCTCATCGGTGCGCCCGATCGGTACCGGCATGTGTATGTAGGCGATCGGGTGGCCGATAGTTCGCACCAGGGCATTTGCGAATTCGACCAGCTTTGCGCAGTCAAGAGGTTCGATGAAATGCTGTCCGTCGACGTCCCCGTAGCACAGATGAAAGCCGAGTTCGACATCAGGCGGCACGGCCGCGCAGATGCGCTTCATGCGACTCAAAATCTCGGCCTGCGGGTCTGCAAACAGGTTTTTCACTCGCTCCAAGCGTCCGTCCCAGACGATCATTTCCGGGCAGACGTCCCATTGAATCGTGAGCTCATCGTGAGGGATTGCAGCACAAATCATCGCAACCTCGCGCATCATCGCCTTCTCGTAGGCGGGCTCGATGGCTGCCTGGTCGCTGCGCAGACAAAACGCGGAGACGACTGCATAGGGGGTAGGCAGTGTGACCTGGAAGCGCACATGTGCGGGCAATTTTCCCGCGCTCTTGGCAGATTTGAAGTCGGCGTAAGAAGCATACGCCTCACGCGCATAACCGAGCTCGCAAAAGCGCAGCTGCTCGGCCGTGACACCCTCTGCCAGTGCCATGAAGGGGAAGTTGATTGCAGAAGCGCCGGGGGCCGGGGAAACTGCTTTGAGGAACGGGTTGGCCCGCAGCAGGGGAAACTGCCACGCGATCCACATGCGCCGGCCTCCCGGCTCACCGTCGGGTACGCGCTTGAGGCGATTGCCGAGAATTCTGCCGACGGTTGCAAATGTCTCGGTGACGGTATCGAGCCCGATCGCACCAACGAGATGGACGGTACTGGGCTTTGTCGTTATGTCAGGCATTGCGGGCTCCGCGATTCAGTCTCGTGATATTTTCGCACTTGAAAAGATCATTGCGCTTTGCAACGGTCTCGTCAAGCGATTGAGTATGTGCTGAACATGAGTTAAAAATGTGTCGCGATGCGGGCATCCGCACGCCAAATTGATCGAAGTGAAAGGGGTGATCATGAGCCGACCTGATGATGCGACGCCACGAAAGCGGCCGGCTATGGCGGCGGCGGCGTTCAATTTCAGCACGTATCTGCCCTATCACCTGACCTTCCCGGTCGGAATGATCAGTCGGGTCCTGGGCGGCGCGATGGAAGCGCACTTTGGCCTCAAATCCACGCACTGGCGAATCGTTGCGCTGCTCGGCTCCCACGGCCCGGTATCGACGCGCGAATTGTCGAAATATCTTTCGAGCGAGAAAAGCGCTATCAGTCGAGCAACGACGGAACTGACCGCGCTCGGCTACGTGCTGCGCGTCGTACATCCGGTTGACCGACGACTGATCATGCTGCATTTCTCGGCGAGCGGTAAGCGCCTGTTCGAGCGAATGGGGATCGTGGCCCTCGAATTCGAGGCGGCCCTCCTGGCCGGAGTGTCGGCCGAGGAAATCGCTCTGCTCGACCGGACGCTCAAGAAGTTGCGAGACGCCGCGGTCAAATACCGGAACGAGGCGCTGACGGCCAAAGCGCCGCGCCGTGGCCGCGCAAGGTTCGCCGCAGCACGCGTCGAAGCGGACTCCAAATAACCCTGACGCCTGCGGTGTCCGGCGCATCTTGAGATAGTCGGTCGGTCGTTAGTAGTTGAAACCGAAGCGCACGCCATAGGTGCGTGGCGGCTCCAAGTGCACCCACGGAACCCCAGCGCTTGAGGAGTTGGCTGGTGCGGCGGTGGAAATGACGGCTGAGTTCTCAAGATTGTTGCCATAGGCCTGCACATGCCATTTTTTGCCCGGTGAATAGTAGCTCAGTACGACATTGGTCTTCGTGTAGCTGGGCTGCTCGCTGCCGGGACTGTGATCAAACAGTGTCCAATATTTACTGTCGTAATGAGTCGTTACGCCGGCCTCGATGCTTGCTCCGTTGGCAATATGCCAGGTGTGCTTATAGGCGCCCTGAAGTGAGACCGCGGGCGACTTCATCGCCGTGAAACCCGATAGATCCGTAAGGCCGTTGCTCGGCACGGGCAAGTTGAAATTCGTGTATTGGGCGTGCAGTAAGGCCACATTGAAACTCAGCAGATCATCCACCGTGATGAGCGTTTGAGTTTCGATCTCTCCACCGTAAATCTTCGTCTTGTCGGCGTTGTAGAGCGCGAAGTCTCCGGCGGCCGCGCCCTGTGTGAGATACTCCGAGACGATGTAGTCCTTATAGTCGTAATAGAACGCCTCGACGTTGACCTGAAATCGATTATTGAACAGGCGATTTTTGCTGCCCACGGTGTAGGCGGTGAGCTTTTCAGGTTGGAAATTCGGCAGCAATCCGACCGAGGAGCCGAGATTGAAGCCTCCTTCGAGATAGCCGGTTGCAATGTTCGCGTACAGCAGCGACGTCGGAGTGACATCGGTGTCGATGCCCACCTTCCAGTCAACGTGATGCCAGGTGTCGTTGAAGTCATCGGGAATATTCCCAACCGGGAATGGTAGCTGGGGAATGAAAATCTGATCCTGACCGTTGGCCCTCTTGGTGTCATCGGAATAGCGTAGTCCTCCTGTGAGCCGCAGCCCGTCGCGAATCGCGTAGGTCGTCTGACCAAACACGGCCCACGATTCTTCTGAAATGTCGGGATTGATCGTGATCGAGGAGAAGAAGGGATTGAAATAGTTCTGGTAGACGTAGTCGGTCTCTTTGAAAAAATACAGGCCCCCCACCCAGGTCCACGGACTCTTTGGATCCGGATTTGAGGCGAGCCGCAGTTCGTTGCTGTAGGACTTGTCGGTGCTGATCGTCGTCGCGAATACGCCAACAACGGGATCAGTCGTGTCGATATCGACGCGTTTCCAGGCAGGGATATCGGTTAGCGTCGCAAAGCCTAGGTTCCAGTCGAGCTGGGTGTGAAATGACCAGGATTTGAAATCCGAGTAAAAGCCGCCGCTCGAGGCGGGGTCGAAGTACGGGTTGCTCGGCATGAGAAAGGGCAGCCCGATCACGGTGTGGGCGCCTAATGAGTGATCCTGGAAGTAATCGCCGCCCACTAGCAGCGAGACGTCGCTGTTTGGCTTGAACAGCGCCTGCAAGCGGGCGCCCAAAGAATCCTCATCGTTAAAGCCGCTGCTCAGATAACCCTCGTGTGAGGAGTACTGCACCGCGCCACGCACTGCCAACTCGTCGGTGACGGGAACGTTCAGCATGCCAAAGCCGCGCTTCGAGTCGTAGTTACCCAAGTCGAATTCGCTCGCCGCCTGGAATGTGTCTACCGGCTTGTTGGTAATAAGATTGATGCTGCCCCCCGTCGCGTTGCGCCCATAGAGAGTGCCTTGAGGACCGCGCAATATCTCGACTCGATCGATGTCGTAGAACGCACCGTAGGTGCCGTAGTCGCGTGACTGGTACACGCCGTCGATGTTGAATGCGATGGCGGGGTCCAAGGCCGGCGCGTCGTTGTTGGCGCCCACTCCCCGGATGTCAATCTGAGTGTAAATATAGTCTTGACCGAGTTCGATTGCCGGAAAGATTTGGCCCAGCCCGCGCACGTCCGTGATGCCTTGCGCCACGAGCGTGTTGCCGGTCTCTGCGCTGATCGCGGCCGGGATCGTCTGCAGATCCTCAGAGCGCTTCTCCGCGGTGACGACGATTTCAACGAGTGAGTCTGATTCTTCCGCGGCTACTGCAATGATCGGTAAGAAGGCCGAAGCTGCCAGAAAAGCGATGCCCAGCGATGATGAGCTGCAATTCATGATGAATCCCCCCTAAGACGGCCCCTTGCACAGGTGTCGGGCTCGAACCTCGACTGCCGTCCCTGGGGCGCAGCCAGTTTTCTTATGCGGTTCACGCGCTGCGGCTGCTTCCCCAGCCTGGAAGCTCAATGGACACCGACAGCGACGAAATCATTGCGCAATACAACGACCGCGTCAAGAGGCATCAAACACAGGCCCCGCTTGATGGCGGCACGCCGCTGGCGGTGCGATGAGACACGCGGGAGCCATCATCATTATACTTCGCAACGATCCAGGAATTGATAGCATGGCGGTGCGGGCCGCTCGCGGGCCGGCGGATTGTAGGGTGCCGGATGACAGCCGAGCAGCGGGGGCGTAATCGAATGCGTGCGTGGGCAGGGACGGGCAAGACATGAGAGGCGCCGAAAGACAGCCCCATGCCAAGAGTATTCAGCCAGCAGCGCCTCTTGGTCAGGATTCGGGCCGTGTACCGACACCCTTCCGCTTCTACGATAACCGTCAGAAATATCTCGCGTTCGTCAACACCTGCAACGAGAAATCCGCCATCGCACGCCGCGCAGCTCAGGAATTGAGTCATCTACGTCCGTCGCCCCCCGCGCTACGGCTCTTCGATGCCGGCATGGGGGACGCAACGGTGCTTTCGCGACTCATGCGCAGCACGCATCGGACCTATCCGACCGTGCCGCTGTTGGTGGTCGCGAAGGAGATCAGCCTGGAGGATGTGAGGCTTGGTCTTGAGAAGATGCCCGACCGTTTCAACGAGCATCCGGCGACGGTGTTGGTTATCACGAATCTAAATTACGCGGAAGCGCCGCGGCTGATGCCGCGCGACGTACAGTCGGCCGCGTCTTTGATCTGGCAGGAAGTGCGGCTCACCGGCAACTCGGCGCACGAGTACGCCGAGCAGATTGAGGAGCTGGGACCAACTCTCGCGTACGGATGGCAGACGATGCCAAGCGCTAAGTCGGGTAACCCGATCTACGTGCGCCCCTCGGTGCTCGTAATCTATCGTGAGGACCACAAGTTTTTGCTGGACAGTGTGATTCCGAAGCCCGGGCGCACCTTCGAGAGTTACGACTTGATTCTCGCCTCCCAACCATGGCGTGCGCGCATGTCTGCTGAATTCAAGGCGCAGAAGGTTCTCGCGCCACTCGCCAGGAGCCTCTCGCCGGGCGGCCGCATGTTGGCCATTCAGTCATATGGCAAGGATCCGGGGCTGGAAATCATCCGGAAGCTGTGGCCGGGCGAGAATCCCTTCAAGGTCGACCGGCATCAGTTGCTCGCGGCCCTGAAGACCGAGCTCGGTCGCGATGCAAGGGATTTCACTCTCACGGCATCGACAGACGAGAAGGCGTTGTTTCGCTACGACATGCACACGTTACCGTCTGAGATTAGCGATCGAATCGGCACCTCGACGCTGTTCGCAGCGTGGAATGCGGCAATTTACGTCAATCAGATCGAGGACGAGCGGCTCGATTCTGTCGTGCAAACCGGTGCATATCTCGACGCGACCCAAGCCGTGCTGCAGAAACATTCAGGACTCTGGTTTAACGACGAAACGTTCGTCGCGAGCCGGCGCAAACCCTGAGTCTCGTCGGGAGCTACCGTGAGAATTTCAGCTGCGGTATCGCGTGAAGGTCAGCCTCATCCACAGTTCGAGGTACTGGATCTGGAGGAGCCACGTGTCGATGAGGTGAGGGTGAGCATCGCAGCGACCGGAATCTGTCACTCCGACCTCTACTGCCATTCCGCGCGCGGGGTGCCAGTTCCCAGGCCGATCGTACTTGGGCATGAAGGCGCCGGGTCGGTTGAGGCGATGGGAGTTGACGTCCGCGGACTTGCCGTGGGCGATCACGTCGTCTTGAGTGGCGGATCCTGTGGAGTGTGTCCGAGCAGCCGTGCTGCGCGTCCAAACTACTGCCGCGAGGTCATGAAGCTGAGCTTTGGCGGCAGGCGAATTGACGGCTCTTCACCGCTCAGTCAGAACGGTGAACGTATCGCCGGCGCGTTCTTCGTCCAGTCGTGGGCAGCGTGTAGCGCCGGCAAAGTGCTCAAACCCGTGCTGAGAATGAAGTTAAACGGCCCAAACACCCTTGATTGGGAGCATACAACATGAGCGATCAAGACTGGCACGCCAAAATTTCTCAACCGAAGCACGTCGTTAAAGGCGAACGCGATCGTCGCGTCAAAGTGCGCGACGGCGTCGAGCTCGCCGTCGATATCTTTCGGCCCGAGGGCAACGGCCGCTTTCCGGCTTTGCTCGCCTACTCCCCCTATGGCAAAGACGTGCAGCGCGTCATGGAAACGCAACGTCCGCACAGCTCGCGCCTCGGCAATGGCGGACAGGAAGCCGGTGACACAGGCTTTTTCGTCAGCCGCGGTTATTGCCACGTCATTGCCGATGTGCGCGGCTCAGGCGATTCTGGGGGAACGTACAATTTCCAGGGCATAATCGAACAACGAGATGGCTATGATTTGATCGAGTGGATCGCCGCTCAGCCGTGGTGCGACGGCAACGTAGGTATGCTCGGGATGTCCTACTTCGCGGTAGTGCAGAATCTGGTCGCAGCGCAAAGGCCACCGTCGCTAAAGGCGATTGCACCCTACGAGGCCTATACCGACCGTTATCGCCATTCTGTCTACCATGGGGGAATTTTCGACGAGGGATTCTTTCATCAATGGTTCGAGCATCTGAGTGTTCGCCCGCAAAAACCGCTGATCTACGATTATCTGCCGCAGGACGAAGTGAATCGTCGTCGTGAAGCGCTCTTCAAGACGCCAGAAATCATCGACAGCCCCTATCTACATATCCAACTGAAGTATGAGACCAAAAATCCCCTTACCTTCGACTTCCTGATCGAGCCGCACGATGGACCGTACTACTGGGAGCGCTCGTCAAATACCATGCTCGACAAGATAGAAATCCCCGCGTTATTTATGGCTCGCTGGAGCGGCTGGCCCATTCACCTCGCGGGCGCATTCGAGGCGTGGGCGGGCGTCAAGGGTCCGAAGAAAATGATCGTCATGGAGACTGAATGGATCACCGGTCCGCAACGTCCCTGGCGCGATCATCAGGACATCATTCTGCGCTGGTACGATCACTGGCTGAAGGGAAACGATACGGGAATGATGGATGAGCCCCCAATCACTCTGTTGATAAAAGGGCAAAACCAGTATCGCCACGAGCACGAATGGCCGTTGGCGCGCACGCGCTGGTGCAAGTTTTATTTGGGTGCGGACCAAACTCTCAGCAAAACCAAGCCACCGGAGGCTACCACCGTGGCGTTCCGCAACGATCCTTACATTCTGCCCAACAAGCCGGCACAAGGGCTAGATTTCGCTACCTCAGAGCTGCAAGAAGATTTCGAAGTTACCGGGCCACTGGCGCTCTACCTTTCTGCAACCCTGGACAGGCCGGAGGCCACGTGGATCGTCATTATCCGCAACCGCTCCCCGGACGGCTTGCAGCCGGTGGTCACCAAGGGCTGGCTGCGCGCTTCACACCGCGCGATCGATAGCGCCAAATCGACCCCCGCTAAACCCTACCATCCCCATCGAGAGTCAATTCCCGTGCCGGTCGGCAAGGTGCAGCTGTACGCGATCGATCTGCGCGAGACATCCATGGTGTTCAAGAAGGGCCACCGGTTGGTGCTCGAGATCCGCGGACAGGACACGCAGATCGAGGAGCCGGTCTGGTACCACCAGTGCAACCCAATCCCGACCGAACATGAGCTGCAGATCGGCGGGCAACACGCGTCCTATCTGCTGCTGCCGGTGATCGATACCTGACACTAGAGTGCGTCTGGGCGCAATTCGACGCCAAGACCATTTGATGAGCGAGCGCAGGATTTTCGCTGTACCCTCATACAAGGCAAAATTGTGAACAGGCGTCGAAGGGTAACCAGGATTTTGGCCTAAGCCGCGCCGAAGGATGACCAGGACCTCACCGTCATTTCTCGATGAGGATCTGGAGGTTGCTGCACGCTCCCATGGTCAATATTGGACGACGGACACTGGTCAACCCTCGATGCCGGTTTACAACTTAGGACCCATCTTGGCGGCGGCCACGGCGGCAATTATTAGCGTCATCGCCCCGATCAAGATCTATTGCGCCCTATTTGGCGAAGACCACCAACACGTGCACTTTCATCTGTTCCCTCGAACGACAAGCACAACGGCAGAATTCCTTGAAGTGTTTCCGGAGCAGCGAAATCAAATTCATGGCCCCGTTTTGCTGGATTGGGCGCGATCGAGGTACCGTGCCTCAAATGAAGATGTTTGGAGATTGGCATCGGGCACTATCAACGCGTTGCAAAGTGAGTTTGCCACGGTCCCCAAGACATTTTCTAAGCCATGAGGATTGCAATGAAGCCTTTGATCTTAGCTCTCTGTGTTGTCGTCGCGATCGCCGGTGAAAGCGCGCATGCAGATACATGGCAGCCATCACCCGGGCACTCTCAGGTGCGTATATGGCCCGGCGCGGTACCCGATGCGATACCCAACCCGAAACCGGAGTCTGTCGGTCCTCCCGAAGGACGCGACTGGTGGCCCAGGGCTAACGATGTCAGCCGGCCGACCATGACCGTGTACGCGGCCACGGGCCGCAACACCGGTGTGGCAGTGGTGGTGTTCCCCGGCGGAGGCTACCAGTTTCTAGCGATGGATTTGGAGGGCACGGAAATCTGCGACTGGCTGACCTCGCGCGGCATCACCTGCATTTTGCTCAAGTACCGCGTGCCGGGCTCGGGTCCGTGGTGGGATGAGGAGAACAAACGGCGCGTATACCCAAAGGTGCAGACCGCGCTGCAGGATGCGCAGCGCACGTTGGGACTGGTGCGGCAGCACGCGGCGCAGTGGCACGTCGATCCCCATAAAGTAGGGGTGATCGGGTTTTCTGCCGGCGGCCACTTAGTGGCTGCGGTCAGTACACACTTCGTAAAGCGGACGTATCCGCCGGTGGACGCCGCCGACAAGCTCAGCTGCCGCCCCGACTTCGCCATTGCCCTCTACCCCGGCCACCTTTGGGCGCACGAAGACGAGGACCGCGCCACGCGCGACCAGACGGCTTTGAGCCTCCGTCCGGACATCACCGTGCACGTCGACTCGCCCCCCACCTTCCTACTCCAAGCCGAGGACGACCCCGTCGATACGGTGGAGGAGTCTCTGGCCTACTATGTCGCGCTACAGAAAGCCGGCGTCCCCACAGAAATGCACCTGTACGCGCAGGGCGGCCACGCCTTCGGCCTGCGGCCGAGCAAGTTGGCCGTCGCGAGGTGGCCGCAGTTGGTGGAAACATGGTTGGGAACGATCGGGATGATTTCGAAGTAACGGCGCGCGAAAAGCGTTGGGGCGCCTTCGGTCCGCGTTGTAAGTGGCGTCGAGCGACGTAGAATCGTCTTATTCGTCAGGCTGTCGGGCGAGTGTCAGGTCTTTGGCGTGTACGAATCCCGCATTCCAATCCATCATCGGGCCACTCAACCAAGGCGCACCCATGATCGTTCGTAAATTGAGACTGCAGCGGGGCTGGACCCAGGAGCACCTGGCGCAGCTGACCGGCTTAAGCGTTCGAAGCATTCAACGCCTGGAACGTGGCCAACCTGGCAGTCTCGAATCCATGAACTCATTGGCGGCGGTCTTCGAGGTTGATCGTTCACTGTTCAAACCTGGAGAGAATCCCATGCCGAATGCATCCCCAATCACCGCTGATGAGGAAAGCGCGATTCAATACGTAAAGGGCATCAAGGAGTTTTACACCCACGTCTTCATGTATCTCTTTTTCGTTGCCATTTTTGGGTTCTTTTTCGGATTCAAGCACCCCTTAATTCTCTGGGGCTCGATTGGCTGGGGCATAGGACTAGTCGTGCACGGTCTCAATGTGTTCGAAGTCATCAATTTTCTGGGACCCAACTGGGAGAGGAAGCAGATCGAAAAGCGACTGGGTCGGCCGCTCTAAGGAGTCTCGACATGGCTCCTATCGTCGCTATGTCGGAGGACGGCGAGTCAGAGGCTGTGACTCCGACTCGCCTCCGTTAGGCATTGCGCTAGTGACTGGCGGTTGCCTTAGCTTTCCCAGCAGCCGGTCGGGCCGCCATTTCGTCAACGACCGTCTGAGGATGCCGCAGCGTCACCAATGCGCCGCCATTGGCGCCGGTGCAATTCGCCAACAACGTGCGGTAGTAGTTCGCCGCAACATTGCGCTCACCGAGTCTTTCCGCGGCTCGGCCAGCACCAAGAAGCCCGTTATATCGATTGGGATCGCTGGCGAGCGAGGCCTGATACTCCCTGAGCGCTTCCCCAGCGTTGCCATCGATCAGCAGCATCTCGGCCAACATTTCGCGCACCGGAAGGTCTACCTCGCCTTTCCCAAGCTTGTCCTGGCGATCTGCGATGGGCCGCAATAGCCTGAGAGCACCCTTAAGATCTCCGTTAGCGAAGTCCGTCCAAGCGTGAATCTCATCCAGAAAACTCGCTTCCGGGGTGCCCGATCGGGGTAGCGGTCGCCCCTTCATCTGCTGTTTCATGAAGACCTCGCTCGCTTGCAGCGTGGCATTCGCCAACGCGCGATCTTTGAGGTACCCCGCTGCAATGGCGTGAGTAAGCAGTATCAGACCTCGGCCCCAGCCGTCATCGCCCGGGATCGGCTCCGCATGAGCAGCCGCCTGCCAATCGCGGGTCTCGATCGCGAACATGGTCGGGAATCGCGCTTGAACGATCGCGTAGTAACCACCATACCTTGAATCGACTTCCGATTGCGGTGCGGTTTTCGCCTCCGCGATGATGGCGCGTGCCTCGTCGTTGTGCCCGATTTGTAGGTAGGCATATTCAAGAAATTCCATGGCGTGCAGACGATTTTCGGCACCGGCGTGGGCGTTCTCGGCAGCCATCTTCGACGCTAGGTTCGAATCGATGTCTTCTTGCCAAAGCCCAAGCCGGGTAAAGATATGAGACGGCATGTGCAGCGCGTGTGGAGCAGCCGGCGCGATCTTCGCGTAGCGGCGGGCGGCTTCAAGCCCTTCTTGTGCAAGCCCCGGAGTGTCACAAGCGTGGATGAGATAGTGAGCGATTCCCGGATGCTCAGGGTATTGCAGTAGGAGCGGCTGCAGAAGATCCACGGCTTGCTTCAATTCGGTCAGGTTCAGGTCCCCTGGCTGTTGCGCCAGGATGAGCGCGAGCCCTTCGAAAACTTTGGCCTCAAGATCATGCGGGTACATCTTCGCGATTTGGGACAGCTTGTCAGCGTAGCTTTTGAAGTACTTCCAAGAGTCGTCGGCCTGGAAGTCCGTATACAGTTCGCGAAGCGCCGCGATGTACGCAGCTTCTCGAGCGTCTGTCTCAGACGCCGCCTCGGCCTTGGTGAGGGCCTCACGACCCAGCTCGATATCCGCAGCTGCCGGCCAGCTTAAGCCCAAATGAAAATGCGACATTGCCACGCCCCAATAAGCCATCGCACAATTAGGATCAGTGGCGGCTACCTTCTCAAATTCTCGCTGAGCTTCGCTGTGCCAGAAGGAATGAAGCAGAGCGACCGCGCGATTGAATTCCGCTTGCAGCTCCGCCTTGCAAGAGATTTCGAAAGAAACGGCACCGAGTTTCGCGGCCGGCGGCATCGGATCGGAATGCTCATGCTCTTGAGCGGTCACCGATGAAACAGCAAGGAGGGAGCCGAGAAGTGCGGTTGTCAGCACCGAGGTATTGAGACGTGCAACCGAATGGCCCATATGGTTTGATAATCATTACGCTGCTTGAGGGCAGCAAGCAATCCGCGCGCGAACCTCCGGCGAGGCGAGACACGTCGCGACTGCCTCGTATCCTGGGGCTCCAGGATACGGGGCGACGCAAGTGGGCGGGCTGTGATTCGCGGGGCAAAGGATGATTGACTCATCCGGACCGATTGCGGACAAATCCAAAATGGATGTGGAGCGCGTCATCAGGAATAGAGGTCGCGCGCCAGCTCCAGCGCGTTGGCGAAGGTGGCTGATCAGCGCTTCTTGTGTAGCTTGGTCAAGTTCCTGCTCCACCATATCGACGACCAACGCGGCGGGCCCTTCTGTTTCCAATCCGACGAGCAGAGCGGTCAGGGCTTCTGATCGCGTTGCACCCTCATCAACGAGCCACGTCAATGTCTGATCGACCCGCGACTTGAGAGCCGCATCCGCCTCCAGTCGAGTGGCAATTGCTGTCCCGTCTTTTACCCGCTCCAAGCCCAAGAATGCAGCGTTAGGCAGTGTTTCGGCCAAACGTATCGCCAGCCGTGTCTTGCCGCTTCCCAAGGGGCCGATGATGTAATTGAGCGGCCGGATTTCGCGAAGTTCGAACCGTTCGCCGCCCCAAGGCCAAGGGAGATCGAACGCTGTGCCGAATCCGGTGGAAGCGTTCCGCAGACGAGCCAACTCTCCATTGGCCGGCACTTGACCGCGAGCAAGATCCGCCCGCATCCCACGGATTTTGTCTATCGAACCTACGAACTCGCGAATTTTACGTTCAAGACTCGCCTCGTGTGCAGCGAGAGCAGACTCAAGACTTTGCGGGTCGCCTTCCAACACTCGCGCCACCTGCGCGACGCTGAGACCAAGCGCGCGTAGCGCGACAATCTCCGAAGCTCGAAGCATCTCGTCAGGACCATAGGCCCGATATCCGGCTGCCGTTCGCCCTGGGGTTACCAGGCCTCGCTGCTCATAAAGTCGCAGCGCTTTGGTCGTGACGCCGAGTCGCTCGGCTGCTGCCGAGGCGCTCAAAAACGTGACGGCATTAGTCATGAGTAACATCCTCGTTCCTAGACGCCACCATCATGAAGGTGACCCCAAGGGCCATGTCAAGCGGAGGTTCATCTTCACCCACCTGATTCCGGATCAGCACGAAGATTGCAGTGGCTACCGCGCCCGGCGAGACCGGCAACGCCTATCTCGACAATATATTTAATCAGGAATGATGGTTGGCATGATGCGAGCCGGAGACTCACACAGCCACCCGCCGCCAGCCTGAAAGGTTCTCCTAGAGTTTCTGCGAATTAAGCACGTCTGTATTCGATATCGCGGATCAATGCAAGCGAACCACGCTGCGCTCAAAGTACATGACCGTAATTCCCCCACACCGCTCGCACACCGCACAAGTTCTCTCGAACATCGGAGTAATCACTTCAAATGGCAAGAGAACTTCACGCGCGAGCTTTTGATACGTTCCACAGACAGGGCACTCGATCGACACGCGTATTTGAGCCAACGAACTCGTCATAAGCCCGAATCTATAGTCTGAGGCGGCTTCAACGCTAAGCGCATTTGTGCGCCTTCTGTTCAGAAATGCCACACCTCGCCAACGCGCCCAACGGTGATCGCTCAAGATCTGGAGCCGAATAGTTGATGCGAGACAGGAGGAGGGCGGGATTACCTGACTGGTCCAAAGCGTATCAACACCGTGCTCGTTATCAAGCAAAACCTGCCGGCTTTCGCGGCATAAACGGTGCCCTCCCACGATGACGCGGGTCCCTCCCATTTATTCCACGACCGCCAGCTTTTGCTTGAC
>Ga0210394_10002298_pt1 | contig 26516 bp, 19 predicted proteins | sample IncBWC12MmetaG_FD_160121 | JGI IMG/M metagenome (GOLD analysis project Ga0210394, IMG submission 160121) | Forest soil microbial communities from Barre Woods Harvard Forest LTER site, Petersham, Massachusetts, United States - Inc-BW-C-12-M | ecosystem: Environmental > Terrestrial > Soil >...
GGTTCCCTCGCAATCGTCGATCTCGCTGGCAACAAGAAGATGCTCTCCACGCAATGGTTCACCATTCAAGGCCTGGCGTGGTCGCCTGACGGCAAAGAGGTCTGGTTCACCGCCAGCAAGTCCGGCACCGACCGCACTCTTTACGCCACCACGCTCGATGGCAAGCAGCGCGTCGTCGCCCGCCTGCCCGGCGCGCTCATGCTGCTCGACATCGCCAAAGACGGACGCGTGCTTCTGGTGCGCGCCACGTGGCGCCGCGAATTGCTCGGTCTGGTCGATGGTGAACCCAAGCAGCGCGAACTCTCCTGGCTCGACTACACCTATCCCTCCGACCTTTCCGCCGACGGCAAGACTTTGTTGTTTGATGAAGAAGGCGGCGGAGGCGCGCTCGCCTATTCGAAGTCCGGAGGCTTGACCTACGCGGTCTACATCCGCAAAACCGATGGCTCGCCCGCCGTGCTGCTCGGCGAAGGCGGCGCAGTGGCGTTATCGCCGGACGGAAAATGGGCCATCGCGCAAACTCAGGAATCGCCCTCTCAATTTCGCCTACTGCCCACTGGCGCGGGCGAACCCAGAGACATTACGAAAGATAACGTCAACCACAGTTGGGCCCACTGGTTTCCCGACGGAAAGCGCATTCTGTTTTCCGCCGACGAGCCCGGTAAAGGCGTTCGCTTCTACGTCTATGAGCTGGCTTCGGGCAAGAGTCAGGTCATCTCGCAGGAAGGCGTGAACGGCACCGCGTTTGCCATCTCTCCCGACTCGCAGCAAATCGCCGCCATCGGCCCTGACCAAAAGGGATACCTCTATCCCGTTGCCGGCGGCGATCCGAAACTCATCGGCGGCATCAATCCCGGCGAGCAGCCCATCACCTGGACCGCCGACGGCCAATCTCTCTACATCTACCAGCCCGGCGAACTTCCCGCACGCGTCTACCGCCTCGACGTTAAATCCGGTCAGCGCACTCTGTGGAAAGAACTAATGCCCTCCGACCCCGCCGGTGTAGAAAACATCGGCCCCATCTACATGACCCCTGACGCAAAGACCTGCGTCTTCGGATACCACAGAATGCTGGCGGATTTGTATCTCGTGGAAGGCTTGAAGTAACCCGGACGTCAAGAAATCAAAACGTAACTTTGTACAAAACGCTGCCGTGAGGTGCGATCGTCACCTTAATGGCTTCGGCCGCACCGAGAGATTTGCGCGACCACAAATCCCGCACCTGCGCGGCGTGCGCCGGAAGTCCGAGCGTGCTCCACGTCAACTCAACATTTTCCGCCGCCGCTCCGAGATTGAACACGCCCACAAATTTTTCTCCAGCCTTCGCACCCTCCGCCACCCACGCCCGCACGTTGCCACGATCCAGGACCTGATGTCCACCGCTGCTGTGCTGGTGCACCTCCAGCACTTCTTCATTGGTGATGAGCGCAGTCGTGGCCGCATCGTTGCTCGGCAGGTCGCCACCAAACATCAATGGAGAGCGAAAAACGCACCACAGCGTCATCATCGTCAGCTGCTCATCCGGAGTGAACTTGCTCGGGCTTCCGCCCCCTTCCGTCGCGGTGACTCTCAGTTTGCCGATCGGCAGCATATCCGCGTCTGGCCATGTGCCATTCTTTCCCACGAACGCAGCCCAGTCGCGGGTGTAGTCAAATTGCTGCCGCAGCAGTTTCCAGTCATCCCAAAAATCATCCGAGATGCGCCACATCTGCGCATACTTCTCAAAGAACTCCGCCTCCGAAATCGGCACAGGACCCGGCGAAAGGCTCAGCACCATCGGCCGCCTAGTCTTCTTGATTGCCAAGCCCAGCGCTTTGATCTCTGCCGGCTGATACAGATGGCTGCCCATATCGTCAGCCTTAATAAAATCGACTCCCCAGGACGCATAGAGTTCAGCGATCGAATCGTAATAAGCCTGCGCTCCCGGCTTCGTCGTATCCACTCCCCACATGTCAGGATTCCACCGGCACGCATTCTCCCTGTCCGCGACATCCGCGGCGTGAAACGCAGTCCCTTTGATCGGAAGATTCTTCTCCACCGCCTGCCGCGGAATCCCGCGCATGATATGAATGCCGAACTTCAAGCCTTTGCCGTGAACGTAATCGGCGAGTGGCTTGAATCCAGCGCCATTCGCTGCCGAAGGAAACCGGTTCACCGCCGGCATCAGTCGCCCGTACTCGTCCATCGTCAGCGGAGCGCCCGGCTTGTAATCGTGTCCCTGCGCATTCGGCTCGTACCACTGAATGTCCACGACAATATATTTCCATCCATACTTCGCCAGGTGCTCAGCCATCCAACCCGCATTCGCCTTGACCTGTTCCTCGCGCACAGTGGTCCCATAAGAATCCCAACTGTTCCAACCCATCGGCGGTGTCGGAGCAACGGTAGAATCGGTGCCCAGCGCTGAGTGCGATGAAGCTATAGCTAGAACTGCGAGAAGAAATGCATAGGCCGGAGATCGCCGTCGAAACATGATCCGCACATTGTAAGCCGTCGGCGCCTACCAGCTCTACATGACGCCCGACGCGTAAACCTACGCCTTCGGATATCACCGAATGCTCACGGATTTGTATCGGGTGGAAAGCTTGAAGTAGAAAGAAGTGGGGACAGCCGCCCTCGGCTGTCCGCCGAGCAAAGCGAGGTAGCGAAGAGCCCCGCGTGCAGCACCGTGGAAGAGCGGCGCTTTCAGCGCCGCGTAAAGCCCCTAAAATCGAATCGGGCTTCAGCCCCCGTGGTCGCTTTTACCCTCCGCACTTCCCCAATCCGCGCCGAGTCTTGCTCAGCAGACTCCACGCCTCCTTGTAACACTCGTAACAATAGCTCTTTTTCTTAGTCGGCCCCACCACCGGACTTAGCATGACGCACGTGATTCGCCGCACACCCAGCACCAGCGACGCTGGAATCAGCTACCACGCGCCAGCCGGAATCACGTACGCGGCGAACAAGTCAATCTGTTCCAAACTGTAGTCCTGCTTCTTCACGTGGTTGGGCAGCAACTGGCAGCAATACCCATCCCCACGCCGGTAGCTGCTGGACTTAACCTGCACCCGCAGAAAGTTCGGCCCATGCTCAATCCCCACATCGTAAGCCCGCGTCTCTCCCCATGGCGTGCACACCGAACCGCCGCCGCTCCGCCTGCGCCATAAACTGCAACTCCACCCACTCCCCGCGCTCCTTATAAGTCCCAAACCGCTACCAAGCCTTCATCCCAAAAATCCTCTCAATGTTCCATCCGTGTAATTGCCTGTCATTCCGAGCAAAGCCGGAGCGTCAGCGACGGCGCAGCGAGGAATCTGCTTCTGATGTTTTCCGCCCTCACGCCCCCCCAACCCAAAAGAAAAGGCGCGACCCATAGGCCGCGCCTTCTTTTTTCTAAAGCTTTAACTTATACTTCCATTATAGCATACCGCAAAGGCTAAAAGCGCCCTTTCAAAGCGCTGCGATCTACGTTGCAGGATGATCCGCGCAAAAAATCAAAGCCTCGAGCAACTCGGGGCTTTGAGAGTACTGAACACTGTCTGTCAATATTCATTTTAGATCGACAATCAAGATTGTCAAGGCATCTCTTAGAGTCGAATGGCACGAGGAGGGCGAGGGAATCGAACCCTAATGGCTGTAAAGCCACTCGACTGTGTGACAGACAGTGTCCAGTACCCACTGGCTACACCCTCCTAGACGCTGCTGCCTATGAAATTGTATGCACTGTAAGGTCCAGCGAATATGGGAGTAATCGGAAATATTTTGGGACAAGTGCCAAACTGGGAGTTGAAGAACATCGGCGGGCAAGAGTGCCCGCCCCACATTCGACGTCCTTAAATATCCAGATTCTTCACATCCAACGCATTCTCTTCAATGAACTTCCGCCGCGCTTCCACGTCTTCGCCCATCAGCGTGGTGAAGATGGTCTCGCACTCGGCAATGTCTTCGAGCTTCACCGAGAGCAGAGTGCGGCGCTCCGGATCCATCGTCGTCTCCCACAACTGCGGAGCGGTCATCTCACCCAGACCTTTGTAGCGCTGCACGTCGTAGCCGCGGCTGCCTTCTTTTTTGACGTATTCGAACAGCTCGCGGGCGGTCGCTTTCTCGACCGGCTCAATCGCGGCCCGATGCTTGGGCGCAGCCTTGGCAACTTTCTTATCGGATTTTTCCTCGATGTTGTTGTTGTTCTCCGCGCCGTCGTCGTCCGCAGCCTCGTCAACTTCTTCAGCCGCCGCGCCCGCCTTGGTGACAGCTTCCACCACGAACGGCGGCTCCAGATACGGCTCAATCTGCTTGAACTTCGAAATCAACTGCCGGCACTCCGCGCTCGAAGCCAGCTCCCAGCTGACGACATGCTCCGAACCCTGCGAGCTTACAAAACTCACTTCCCACAGATTGTGCTCTTCGTCAAACTTCGACTCGACGCTCTTGAACTTGCGGTCTTTTTGCAGCCGCTTCAATTCTTTCTCGAGCTTCTCAATCTTCTTCGGCGGATTCTTCTTGTCACCCTCGAAATCCGCGTGCTTGGAGAAATCGAGCTTGGGCAGCAGTTCGGTTACGCTCTCATCGCGCAGGCGCTTGTTTACCTTGTCGAAGAAGTTGAGATACTCCTTCAGCACGGTCATAAAACGGGTCAGGTTCGCGCCTTCGAGCTTGGCCGCGCCTTCGCCGTAGCGCACGATCAGGCCGTCGGCCGCGCGCTTCAGCATGACTTTGTCGAAGGCGTCGTCGTCTTTGATGTACTGCATCGACTTGCCTTTTTTGATCGAATACAAGGGCGGCTGCGCGATAAAGACGTTGCCGCGCTTGATCAGCTCCTGCATATGACGGAAGAAGAAGGTCAACAGCAGCGTGCGGATATGCGAACCGTCCACGTCGGCGTCGGTCATTAAGATGATTTTGCCGTAGCGAACTTTCGTGGGATCGAAGTCATCCTTTGCAATGCCTGTGCCGAGCGCCGTGATCATAGCGCGAATTTCTTCGTGCGCCAGCATCTTGTCGTAGCGGGCTTTTTCAACGTTGAGAATTTTTCCCTTGAGCGGCAAAATCGCCTGGAAACGCCGGTCCCGGCCCTGTTTCGCCGTCCCACCTGCGGACTCGCCCTCGACTAAAAACAATTCGCAGCGGTTGGGATCGCGTTCCGAACAATCCGCGAGCTTGCCCGGCAGACCACCGGAATCGAGCGCGCCTTTGCGCCGCGTCAAATCCCGCGCCTTGCGCGCGGCTTCGCGCGCGCGCGCCGCATCGACCGCCTTATTGATAATCTTCTTCGCAACCGTCGAGTTCTGCTCGAAGAAAGCTCCCAGCCGCTCATTAACAAACGCTTGAACTACACCGGCGATGTCTGAGTTTAGTTTGCCCTTGGTTTGTCCTTCAAACTGCGGTTGCGGAAGCTTAACGCTGATGACCGCAACGAGGCCTTCGCGGACGTCGTCACCGGTAAGGTTTTCTTTTACGTCTTTGAACAGGCCCATCTGCTGCCCGGCATAATTGATGGTGCGAGTCAGGGCCATGCGGAAGCCGGAGAGATGCGTGCCGCCATCGACGGTGTTGATGTTGTTGGCGAAGCTGAAGACGGACTCGGAATAGCCGTCGTTGTATTGCAGGCCGATTTCCATGGCCACGCCGTTGCGCTCGGCTTCCATGTAGATGGGCTTGTCGTGCAGAACCTGCTTGCCGCGATTCAAATGCTTGATGAACTCGGCGATGCCGCCGTTGTATTTGAACTCTGAACGTTTTGCCCCGCCGGTCTTCGCGTCGGTCGATCGCTCATCGGTAAGCGTGATCGATAAACCTTTATTCAGGAATGCGAGTTCGCGCAAGCGCTGCGCGAGCGTGTCAAAGTTGTATTCCGACGACGCCGTAAAGATGGTGCGGTCGGGCAGGAAGTGCACCTTCGTACCACGGTGCTTGCTTGCGCCGGTCTTTTTTAATTTGCTGGTGGGCTCGCCCTTCGAGTAGGTCTGCTCCCAGGTAAAACCGTCGCGCCAGATTTCCAGATCAAGTTCCTCGCTAAGCGCGTTGACCACGGAAACTCCAACGCCGTGCAGACCGCCCGATACCTTGTAGCTGGAAGAATCGAATTTTCCGCCGGCATTCAGCGTGGTCATCACGACCTGCGCCGCGGAAACTTTTTCGCCGTCGATTTCCATGTCATCGACAGGAATGCCGCGTCCGTCATCGACCACGGTGATGCTGTTGTCGATGTGGATGGTTACATTGATCTCCTTGGCGAATCCCGCGAGCGCTTCATCCACGGAGTTGTCGACGACTTCATACACCAGATGATGCAATCCAACTTCACCGGTCGATCCGATGTACATGGCGGGGCGCTTGCGCACATGTTCCATGCCGCTGAGGACTTTGATCGAGTCCGCGGTGTAATCGCTCTTGCCGCCGCCATTGTTTCCGGTGATGGGAGTGACGATTCCGTTTTTTGTTTTGGTTTCTACGATGGGAGTATTGATCTCTTTGGTGGCCATTCCGCTCCGCGCGGGGATTGCCCCGACTTTCTCAGAACCCGGGCTCGATTAACGCCCAAAAGCGCCCTTGACTGCGAACCAAACTCGAACTGTGAATTGACCTCAAGTTATTGAAATGTCTTATACTTAGGTTCGGTTGGCGACTGATGAAATTATAGCACGGAAGTGCGGGTTTTTCGAGCGTACGTGGACCCGAATCGGCGCAGTAAACGTCCCATTTTGAATTGGTTCCGGCTGCTTTCTAAATCGTCTCTTATCTCACGGAGATTAAGCCAACAAATTTCTTTGAAATGTCTTCCATGTGGTATGTGGAGTATACTGTGGAATGAGCTCCACATATGCAAATCGTTCAGATCGTGCTCGATAAAAAGCTGTTACACGCAGCCGACCAAGCCGCGAAGCGTACGAAGCGAAATCGATCCGCTCTGGTGCGCGACGCCCTGCGGGAACACCTCCGCAGGTTGGAGCTGCGGGCCAGCGAGGAGCGCGATCGCCAGGGCTATTTGCAACATTCGCAAGCCGACGCGGAAGCGCGGGGTTGGGAAGCGGAGGCTGCGTGGCCGGAAGAATAGCCCGAGCAAGAATAGCCCGAGGTGAGGTTCGCCTCTACGAGTTTGCCCCACCCGACAAAAAACGCCCGGTTCTCGTGCTCACCCGCAACAGCGCCATCGCGTATTTATCCACGGTCACGGTTGCGCCGGTCACCTCCACGATTCGCGGCGTGCCATCGGAAGTCGTTCTGAATGAGGAGGACGGCATGAAAGCCCCGTGCGCCGTGAACCTGCACAATGCGGTTACGGTATCGCAGCAGCGGCTGGGGAAACGCGTGGCCCAACTCAGTTCCGCGCGGATGAATGAGGTGTGTGCCGCCCTGCGGTTTTCGCTGGGTTGCGAAGCAAGCTAGTGTGGGAACGTTCCGTCTATCTCCGACAATTCTCCCGAATTGGTGCAGATTCCCCAAATATTATGACCATACGGTTCGTTTCGCGAGTAAGTGCCCATAGAATGTTGCACGGTGGACGATTCGTTTAGGAGGGTATTGCCAGTAGGTACTGGACGACGTTCGCCAAATGTCGAGTGGTTTGCAGCCACTAGGGTTCGACTCCCTTGCCCTCCTCGGGTCACTCGATACCAAAGATTCTTGACAATTCAAGCGCCCCATTTACCATAGTAAGTGTTTGGCGAACGTCGTCTAGTATCTTGAAGCCCCGAGCGATGCTCGGGGCTTTGGCTTTCTGTAAACCTTCCCCTCCCTCGCTACCCCACGATTCGCGACGTCCCCCTCGCTGTCCCAGGAAATCGTTCTGAATGGGGAGGATGAAGTCCCTGCGCGGTGAACCTGCACGATGCAGTTATGGTGTCGCAGCAGCGCCTTGGGAAGCGTGTGGCCCAGGTTAGTTCCGCGCGGATGAATGAGGTGTGTGCGGCCCTGCGCTTCTCTCTGGGCTGCGATGCGAGCTAGTCATTGGGAATGTTCCATTTTGCCTCCGAATTTCCCTGGCTGAACGCCGGGGCCGGATCGCAAAATCTCGGTGGCGATTTGCTGAATCTTCTCCGGATCGAGCTCAAGGCGTGCCTGGCTGAACCAACGGACAAGGAAAGCTGCCGCGAGTACGATGGCAGTCCAACCAAGGGCTGAGATCTTGCCACGGAAAATGACGTAGACCCCTATCGCCAACCCAGGAAGGCAGGTTAGCCAATTGAGGAGGAAGCGCTTCATCGTGCCCCCCATGGGCTCGGCTGAAAGATCGAACCGCGTCGAGTCGACCAACGCCACTCGTTTATCGCGGAAAAGAGTTTCCATCGGATTGCGGTTGCGTCTTCCTCGGACTTCTGAGGAACCCTCAACTCCGAGGCGCGACACGCCGCGAGATAGGAGTGTGTGTATCTTCGATTCAATTCACCCAGTGAACCGACGACAACAATCAACGCTAAGCCGATGAGGTTAGTTTCTTCATCGGCCCTTTTCCATCCGAGAACCGCTGCCAGAACCGCCCCGGCGAAGGCTAAGGCACAGATCCTAGTTTGGAACGCATGCGAGGAGTAGTGTGAAACCAAGTCGGATGGAGTTGCCATGCGATCAAGCCTCCTAGTGAAGCCACAGCAGCATCGGTGACCAGAACCGGAGACAGACGGGACAACCGCCTTGGATCTGCAGGAGTCCGATCAAGACCAATCACAACCAACGTAGAGAGCAGGTGCATTTTCGATCCAGCAACCATCAACATCGAAAAGCTGATATTTGTTCATGAATTCCCCCGCTCGATGCCAGCTCTTCAACCTACAAGGAAGTAATTCAGTATTCGAAAGATGCCTAATCGCGCTATTGGATCTCAACGACGGAACGTCAAACGAACTCCTGACACCGGGTTTATAAAACGGATTCTTAGCCACTATCCCAACGGCCCAACCCTCGGCGTCCATGATAAGACCAACAGCCTCAAGTTCAACCGGAGGGCAAAAGCGGTGTGTATCGATTGATTTACGTTCCCCGAGTTCAAATTTTGCAGTCTGATTGTTTGTCTTGTTACACAGCCGACGTATACCTGAAGGATCTACTGGGATTCCCGGCAAAAGAATCTCGATGCAACCGTAGTGATACCTAATGTTCCTTCGCACCTGCTGTTGCATCGTCAAAATGAACAAACCGCCGCTTTGAAGCTCATCAAAATAAGCCAGTCGCTCTGAGTGGTGATAACTTTTCCAATTTAATTCGGCATACCGTTCTTTCCAATTGCGGGTAGCAGTAATAAAGTTTTGCACGCCAGTGCCATACCATCCAGCGTTTCCTTGATGGATCGCGAACGAGTCCGATCCGGCCAAACCGAGCTGATGCTTGGTCGTGCGCAGTAACATCTGCAGTTCAGCTAGATTCTTCGCGCGCACTTGCAGACGCAAAGACGCAGGCACGGAAAGGCCTAGGTCAAGCGGGTTCCTGACAAAAATCACGTCATCGCCTTGAGTACTGGAGAGTATGCAATCTCTGTACTGATCATAAAGACGGTACTCTTCTGGCCCAGTGGAAAGTGGCCTTTTCCAAGGCCTAGGCTTCCAGTCCTCAAACCATACCAGAGCATTTTTCCTAAACTCGTCTCTCTTACGTTGCAACAGATCCGCGAACGACAAATCGCCCGCGACAATTCCACGAATCTCAGCCTCCTTGAACAGCAAGATTTCGAGGCGTCTAAGATTTGTGAGATCTGTTATCGCTGACCCCGCATAACCGGACATGCTAAAAACGCATGCAAACACATCACCTACCGTTCTCTTCAAGCGAGTTCGCACATCATCGATGTGTCCCACATCAAGTGGCTTCCTCTGCCACTTAGTTTCGACTATAAAAAACAATTCATCCCGTTGTGCATACAGATCAGTCTGTCTAGGCTTGGCAACCTTCGGATCAAAAGTCACGTCAAAGCCTTCCTCCTCTAATATTTGCGTCACGAACTCCTCAAACTTCGAACCGCGCTCATGACGATCCTTTAGCTGATCAAGGCTGTTGAGAGTATGTTCTAGGTCCATGTCGTGAATCATCTTACAAAACGCACTCTAAATCTCTAACTTAATATGACTGACGCGCGGCCCACTCAAGCCCAGTTTTGGGTTGAGCTGGATGCTTACACGTCAGAGACTCAGTCCGGCGAAGAAACTAGATTGTCCTCATGCCCTAGGGATTAACGCGTTCCCAGCACTCGTTTCCGATAGCTGTAGTGCGAACGGCGACCGCAGTGCCGACCCCTTCGGGGACTTAGTGTGGGTGTTTGGGAGTTTACCCCGGACTTCGTCCGGGGCTAATTTCTGTCGTCCCTGACGGGACTCTGTCGCAGGGTCCGAGCGGCGCGGCGCGCGGGGACGCCGGACAGCCTAGGGCCTGGAGCTCAGAAGGCTCCCAGACGGCCACTGGATATCGACGGCATGGGGGTTCCGCAGCATTTCAAGTCCCCGGCAGAAAGCAGGTTCCTCCTGTCTCGCTTCGCTCGCGCGTCGGAATGACAAAGTTTTTGGCGGTGCGGTGCGCGGCGACGCCTGACAGCCTAGGACCGAGTTCTTCAGAAGACTCCCTGACGGGCCGTTGCTGGGGATCGACGGGCAATGGGGGTCCCCTTCGGCTTCCCCCTCGGCTCTGCTCGGGGCTTCGGCAAAACAGGGCAGGCTCTCGACTGCGCGGGACCGTCCTTCGGACGCTCATGCTCCGGTCGGGATGACAGAGCGGGAGAGGGTTGCGTTGCAGTGCGGCTGGGGTATCCGCAGCGTTTCAGGTCCCCGGCAGAAAGCAGATTCCTCCTGTCTCGCTTCGCTCGCGCGTCGGAAGTGTGGTGACAGCAGCAACACACCCATAATCCGTTTGCCGGCACTCATCTTCCGCCACGGCAGACGGCATAGACCGCCCCGCAGAAGGCGAGAACAATCAGACAAAGCAGAAGCAGCCCGATCGAGCGCATGCACGCACTATACGAGGGAAGGGTGGGCCACTCAAGCCCACTCTCGGCTCGAATGGGCCACCAGCCCGGGGTTTCAACTAAAATTTACCTCCGCGTGACACTGTGGTGACAAATGGAGCGGCGGCAGGCAATAGCCTTCACCGGCAAGCACGAACTGACCGTTTGAAGGGAGCTGTAATCATGAGAGGATTTCTACTGCTGGTTGCCGCATCCGCAGTAACGAGTTCCACGCCGCGAGCCATGCATGCGCAGGCTACCGAGGCTCCGCCTTCGTCCATTTTTAAACTCGTGGAGACGCCTAATATTCGAGCGTTTCCTTTTCACAGCGATTTGAGCGCAGTTTCCGCATCTTCGGCAACGGATATCTGGGCTGTCGGACAATCGGGAGTTCACTTCGATGGAACGAAATGGACAGCCTTCGCTATGCCCCAGATCGCCGGCGATCTCACCAGCGGGCTGGTTGGCGTGGCCGACCTCGCACCCAACAATGTTTGGGCAGTAGGAAACATCAACATCCAAGAGGATAACCCGAACCAGGTCATCGAGCACTACGATGGTACCAAGTGGAGCGTTTCGACCGGGCCCACGTTCCAGCCCACAGACCAGCCGTTTTTGAATGGGCTAACCGCGATATCATCCACCGACATGTGGGCCGCGGGTTCGATCCTCACGCTGATTGGATGTTGCCAGGAAGCCTTCCCGCTCTTCGAGCACTTCGACGGCACTTCCTGGACAGCCACGTTCGATGAGTCGAACCTGAACAGTTTCATTTCTGGTATCAGCGCGATCTCCAGCAATGACGTTTGGGCTGTCGGGGATGTCGGTGCGATCGGCGGAACTTTTACCGAACATTTTGACGGTACGGCGTGGAGTGCGGTTGCGAGTCCCAGCCCCGGCAATGGAGAAAACGCGCTCTTGGGCGTCACGGCACTGGCCTCCAACGACGTTTGGGCGGTGGGCTTTTACGTTGTGGCCGCCAACCAGGACCGTCCTCAGAAGACGCTCGTCGAGCACTGGGATGGAACTAGCTGGAAGGTGGTTGCGAGCCCGAACGTCGGCGGAAACAATTCGCAAACCATCTCCAACGAGCTTCGGGGAGTCATCGCGATCTCCGCGAATGACGTTTGGGCATTCGGCGATACCGACGCCTTCCTCCCCGAGAAAATTTCCAACCTCGTGATGCACTGGGATGGGACGAAATGGTCACTCGTGCCTACACCGCAACCTAATCCAAGGCACCAGAAGCTTATCGATGACGTGATCGAGGGCGGCACCGTAATTCCTCAGGGCAATCTCTGGCTTGTGGGTGTTGCCGATGGTTTTGGCAGCATGGTGCTCAACGCAACCGGGCAGTAAGTTCACTTCGCGCGGCCCGCTCAGTGGCAAATTTGCCCGTGCCGAGATCAGGAGAGGCGTATAATCCGCTGGCCAGAACTCCAAATCGAACATTCTGGTTTGAATTTCAGCTAAAACCGCTAAGACCTTAGGAGAAGCCATGTCCCACCATTATTCCGGTCCCGACTTTGGTTCCCCCACGGGGATGCCCGCCTGGATTTCACCGACCTGTATGCTTTCCCAAAGCCTGGAGATGCTAGTAAGTCGATCCTGATTATGGACGTGCATCCCTCCGTTGGCGTGAACCCACCGGGGCCCACCGCCGACATGGCCTTCTCGCCAGAGGCGATTTATGAGCTTAGGATTGACACGAACGGTGATGCCGTCGCCGATATCGCGTACCGCGTGCGATTCACATCCTCCGAGGGTGGGACGCAGACCGCGACGGTTCGCCGCGTTGAGGGCGCGCAGGCCGCTGGGATAGGCGACGACGGGCAGGTCATCGTCGAGGGGGCACCGGTCTCGACGGGGCTGGAGACACGGGTGACGGAGGCCGGTGACTACCGCTTCTTCGCCGGCTGGCGCAGCGATCCGTTCTTCTTCGACGTGCAGGGCGCCCTGAACAACCTGCAATTCACCGGTGACGATTACTTCGCCGACAAGGACGTGTGCAGCATCGTGCTGGAAGTACCCAACTCTGCCCTCGGTTCTAAGAAGGTGGGCCTGTGGGCTCGCACGCTGGACGGCACAAGCGGAAATTGGGTTCAGGCGGATCGCGGGGCGCGGACGAATCAAACTCCCTTCCTGGCGGGCGAGCAGAACGCCGCGTATCTGGCTGCGGAGCCGGCGGACGATGCCCGTTTCATCCCCGTGTTTGCCCACGCACTGGAGCACGCCGGCGGATATACGCCGGCGGAAGCGACGCGGGTTGCCGGGACCATGCTGCCGGATATCCTCCACTACGATCCCACGCGCCCGGCGTCCTACCCGGACAATGGCCGGGCACTCACCGACGACGTTGTAGATTTGTTTCTACCTCTCCTCACGAATGGAAAGGTGACGCAAGATAAGGTAGGTCCCCACAAAGACCTGCTCGCCGAATTCCCCTACGTTGGCTCGCCGCACAAGGCCCGGGCGACGGAACTGGTTGCCGCTTAAGGGTGGCGCGGGTAGCCTACTCAAGGTCGGGTTTGGTTTGAGGTCCTTCGCACCTGCTCGGAATTTCGGCGCGCGTGCGAGAAAAAGTTCAGCCTCGGCCCTTGTCTGGACGTAACTGTCACTAGAGATAACATTCGAGATCCTTCGCTTCGCCTGAAAGCGGCTGCGCTCAGGATGACGCGGTTTGGTTTCCCCCTAGTTGTATATTTTTTCTAGTCTTGATTTTCTCCTTAGAGGTAGATGGCTGCGACGGACAGCAGGTTCCTCACCGGGCGTACCGCCCGATTCGGAATGACATCGATATTTTGCTTTCAGCCTAGTTTTCACTAGTTCGGTTTTCCCTAGTTTAGTTCTTTGTTTTTCCTAGTCTGATTTCGTCCTTAATTCTTCTACTCAATGCATAAATCTTGTCATTCCGAACCGGTCTGAAAGACCGGTGAGGAACCTGCTGTCCGCTCGGGATGACAGGGTGGGAGCGTTGCGGCGGTTCATTTTGCGGCACCTGCTGGCGTTGAGCCACCATCTAACCACCTTACCCTGATAAACTAAGAGACTAGGAGATTTTGCCGCAATGGCTGTTCCCGTTTCACAGATGTGGACCGTGTCGAGTTATGTGCTGCGGCAGAAGCTCGCCGGGCGGAAGCAGTATCCGCTAGTGCTGATGCTGGAGCCGCTGTTCCGCTGCAACCTGGCCTGTGCGGGATGCGGAAAGATTCAGTATCCGGCGCATATTTTGAAGAAGGATCTCTCGCCGGAAGAGTGCTTCCGCGCGGTCGACGAATGCGGCGCGCCCATGGTTTCGATTCCGGGCGGCGAACCGCTTATGCATCCGGAGATCGACAAGATTGTCGAAGGCCTGGTGGCGCGCAAGAAATATATTTACCTGTGCACCAACGCTCTGCTGCTGAAAGAGAAGATTCATCTTTTCAAGCCGAGCAAGTACCTGACATTTAGCGTGCACCTCGACGGACAGCGCGAGGAGCATGACCTCGCCGTTTGCCGCGAAGGCGGATACGACATCGCGGTCGAGGCGATCAAAGAGGCTCTCAGCCGTGGCTTCCGTGTGACCACTAACACGACGCTGTTCGACGGTGCCGATCCAAAGTCTGTGCGCGCGTTTTTTGACGACATGATGGAGCTGGGCCTTGAGGGCATGATGCTCTCGCCGGGATATTCGTACGACAAAGCTCCCGATCAGAAACATTTTCTCGGACGTGCGCGGACGCGGCGGATGTTCCGCGCCATCCTGTCGAATCGTAAGAAGAACTGGCGCTTTAATCTCTCGCCGCTATTTTTGGAATTTCTGATGGGCAAGCGCACTTATCCGTGCACGCCATGGGGTATGCCCACGTACAACGTTTTCGGATGGCAGAAGCCTTGCTATCTGCTGCAGGATGGCTACGCGGAAACTTTCGATGAGCTGCTGTCGACGACGAACTGGAGCAACTACGGCACGGAATCCGGCAATCCGGCTTGCGCGAATTGCATGGTGCATAGCGGATATGAAGCGTCGGCGGTGAATGCGACGTTTAGCTCGCTGGGCGGATTTCTCGCCACTGTGAAGGCAACTTTGTTCACTGGATATCGCGATGAGGGGGCGCTGCGCTTGTTGGAGGAATATCAGGCACCGGTGCACCCGCTGGTGCAGATCGCGCCGACAAACGATTCATCCCTGCAAGGGACTCCGGTTTAGCTCCTGACAGAGCCGAACTTCGCCCGGCGAACAGCCGAGAGCGGCTGTCCCCACATTTTTATTCTATGACAGGAAAAGAATCAGGACACATCGACCACGAAGCGGCGCAGGCGGTGCCGCACATCAATCCTGACGCGCTTGAAGTAGCTCCCGGCACTGCCCACGAACAGCTTGAGGGCTGGATTCCAGCGCTTGCCAGCGACGACGAAATTCGCGTTGCGCTGGAAAAGGCTTTTGACTATCGCGGCGACGTGACCATCACCCGCAAAGACGGAACGAAAGTTGAGGGCTATCTGTTTGACCGACGGAGCGCGGCTACGCTGAAAGATTCCATTGTTCGGCTTTTCCCGAAGAACGGCAACGAAAAAGTTTCGATTTCCTATGCTGACATTGCGGCCCTAGCTTTCACGGGGCGCGATACTGCCGCCGGCAAGAGTTGGGAAGCCTGGATGAAAAAATATGCGGCGAAAAAAGCTGCGGGCGAGACCAATATCGCGCTTGAGCCGGAGCCGCTGGATTAGAATCGCCGCATCGCAATGATCGGGATTCCTCGACTTGCCGTCGCTGGCGCTCGGGCTGCGCTCGGAATGACAGAGCGTATTTGGCCCTCCACTTTATCGTTCCCACGGCTGCGGTACTCTCACTGAAGCCATACCGGCGGCCCTCGCGGCTTGAATTCCCATCTCGGTGTCTTCGAATACCAAGCAGTGTTCCGGGGCTATTCGAAGTTTCGCCGCGGCCAGCAAGAATGCTTCGGGGTCGGGCTTGCTTTTCGCATACTCGCCGGCACAAACCATGGCGTCGAAGCGGTCGAGCAGGTTCAGCGTAACCAGCGACGCGGTCACCGATTCTCTTGTGCTTCCCGATACGACCGCAATTGGAATTCTGCCGTGTGCCTCTTCGATGTGTTCGAGCACTTCGGGAACGGCCTTGAGTTCCGGAAGTAGTTCGTAATACAAAGCTTCTTTTCTCCGGCCCACGGCGTCGACCGGCATATTCAGCCCGCACTGGCTATTTAGAGTTGAAATGATTTCGACCACCGGCATGCCACCCCAAGCATAGAAAAGTTTTTCGTTGAATTCACAACTCCATTCCGCGAGTGCCTGCTTCCAGGCGCGGTAGTGCAGTGGCATGGAATCGGCGACGGTGCCGTCGCAGTCGAACAGATATGCGCCAAACGGTCCCGGAGGCAATTTAAGTTTCATGCGAGTTCGTGGAGTCTTTTCGGAGATCAATGGATGCTTCAGTGGCTCTGCGGCTTCTGCGCGGCGGTAAAGCTCAGACCGCCGATCAATTGTTCGACTTCATCTTCGGTTCCACTGATGAAAGTAAACGACACTGCAGACCCGCGCACGAGAATCACGAGGGTCGATTGCCGCATCACGCGAGTACCAACATTTTTCTGGAAGTCGGCCCGCACCACGATCTTTGTGCCCACGGCAAACTCGTACGGCTCTCCATCGATTTCGAATCCCTGGGCCTTGGCGACTTCGCTGACCGGCCCGAAATACTGTGCCGCATCTTTCAGGCCTGGATAGGCTGCCACACTTTCTGCCGCAATGAGGATCGATGAATTCACGTCTTCGCCTCGCGCTTCCGGGGGGCGAGAGAATGCTGCCAGCAGAACGTGCCCGGCGTGGGCTGTGTCTGTATTCGTGGCCGATTTGGCAGCGTGGGCTGTGGTTGCTTCATCGTCTGGCGCATTCATCTCGTCGGTTCGCAACACCCACGCTGGCGGAATCTTGCAAGTGACGCCGAAGGACGGATTGCGGTACACGCCATTGACGACCGATCCCGCATCGTGCGAGGGTGCAGCCGGAGTGGCTTTCTGTACATGCTGGGCCGATGATGCGCCGCCCGAGGGAACCGACTGCTGCTGGGCCGATAGCTGCGCCCAAGCTGCGAGAACAAGAAGTGCAGCGATCGAAAGGAAAAAAATGAAATCAACGCGGCGAAGCATTCGTTCAGTCTACGGCAGCGTGCGCCGCGCGGGCTTGCCGCCCGCGGTTTTGTAATCGGCCGGGTAGAGAACGACGCAGCGGTCGCGGCCTTCGCCGTCACTCTCGGTGCGAAGGTCAGTTTGGTCGCGCAGCGCAAGGTGGACCATACGCCGCTCTCGCGATGACATGGGAGCAAAGTGGAAGGGCGTTCCCGTTTGCCGAACTTTTTCCGCGGCAACGCTAGCCGCCATGCGCAACTCCTGCAGGCGCAGAGATCGCTGATTCTTACAGTCGAAGGAAACTTTCTCGTGCTCGCCGGAAGCGAGGCGCAGGATTTCAAATGCCAGCAGTTCGAGGGCGCGCAGAAGTTCGCCGCCGCGGTCGAGCAACAAGGCGGAATCGGGGCCGGAGAAGTCGACATAGATCTCCGGCTTTTCCCACTCGTTCAGAGCGGGCGGGTCGACCACGATGCGGTACTTGAGGTGAAGGCCGCCGTGAGTGACGATGGCCTGCAGAAATTCGTTAATCTTGTTAGCGGCAGCGAGTTTGTCCATAAAGATGCTATTCGCTCCTGGCTTGAACTAAAATCTCCGAACCCCGAGGAAAGTCGAACGAAACCTTTTGGTTTGAAAAACAAAATCTTATCGCAACCGAAATGGCGTGCCCCAGCCATATCAAGCTAAGAGCAAAAGGCTAAGAGCCAATCGCCGCATTACTTCTCTTTCTTCCGGGCGCGCTTCTCCAGCATCTCGCGCATCTCGCGGCCAAGTGTGGTCCGGTTCATGATGGCCTGCTGCGCGATCGAAATCAGATTGCTCTCGGTGTAGTAGAGATTCAGCCCGGCGGGCAGCCTGAAAAAGATAAATCCCATCATCAAGGGCATCATCACTGTCATCATTTTTTGCTGTGCGGGATCCATGCCGGCTTGCGGCGTCATGCGCTGCATGACCACCATGCTGACTACCATCAAAATGGGCAGGACCACATCGGCGGCGGACAAATCGCCAATCCAGAGCCAATGCGCATGGCGAAGCTCGAGCGCCACTCCTAACATTTTGTAATAGGCAATGAGGAATGGCATCTGGATGATCATGGGCAGGCAGCCACCCGCAGGGTTCACCCCTTCCTTTTTGTACAAGGCTGCGACTTCCTCGTTCATGGCCGCTTTGCGCGGATCGCGCAAACTGTACTTCTTATATTTCTCCTGGATATTTTTGATTTGCGGGGCGACGCGCTGCATCTTCAGCATCGACTTCATCTGCGTGATGCGCAGCGGCAACAGAGCGATCGTGATGATCAAGGTCTGAATCACAATCGCCCATCCCCAGTTGGGCACGATGTGGTTGTAGGTCCACTTCAGCCAGAGGAAAAGAGGACGCGCCAGAATGCCCCACCAGCCGTAGTCGACAATGCCGCGAAGATCGGCGTTGTCATTCTTGATCGTAGGAACGGGAACCGTATCCAGCACGGCAATTTCTTTCGGCCCGACGAATACGCGCTCGCTGGTCGCGCCGCGAACGCTGCCAACTGCCGCGCCTAATAGATCAACGGTCGCGGTATCTTTGGAGGCGCCGATGGGATTGAAGCCGGGTTTCTGCGCAATATCCATCGAGCCGTGAAGCGTGACCAGAGCAGTTGCGCTGGGGTCATCCGGGATGAAGATCGCGGTGAAATATTGATCGCCCGTGCCCGCCCACTCGAACGGGCCTTTCAGCGTGTTGCCTCCGCTGATGGCCTTCACCTTGAGGCGCAAGACAAAATTTGGGAAGACCAACGCGCTTTTGTCGGTCGAGGCGTCACTGTGGTAGTCAATGCCAGCGGCGGCGTAAGCGGCGGGGGTGATCTCGTCTCCGAATCCGCCGGGCCATGCGGGCGCGGCAAAGATTTCTGCGCCCTTGTACACGACTGAGGTTTCCACGTTCAGAACGTAAGTGTGATCGAAGCGGAACGTCTTGTGTACAGAAACATCCTGGTCGGCGTATTCGAAGGTGATTGTGGCTGGTGCTGTGAGTTGCCCTTCGTTCGACGTCACGTATAGAGCCGAGCTCAGCTTGTTGCGCAGAGTCTCGTCGTAGGTCCAGAGAGAAAGCGGGTAGCCGAGCTTCTGCGCTGCGGCTGGGTTCACAAGATCGAGGCGACCATTTTGCACGTCATTGTCGAATTTTTTCAGAATCCAGGATTTGACCTGAGCGCCACGGTTGGTGAAGGTGATGCGGTAGAGATCGTTTTCGATGACGGTTTCGGCTTCACTCGCAGCCTGTTTGCTGGCGTTGACGACCGGGGCCGCGACTATGGCAGCGGGGGAAGTTGGGGCTGCGGGTGCTGTGGATGGGGCGGGCGCGGTTTGCGCTGGGACTGATTTCTCCGCCGGAGCGGGTTGGGGAAAAAACTTCTTGAGGAGCGGCTGAAAAATGATGAGGACGACGAACGTCAATAAAAAGACGAGTAGGAGTCGCCGTTCGGCGCCTGGTTCTTGTTGAGGATTTTGAAAGTCGGGCAAAGTTTTTAATTACCGTGTGACATTTCTCGAGTTGTGCTTAAGGCCTCGCTCGTCACCGGATCGTAGCCGGAGCCGCCGAAGGGATGACAACGCAAGAGGCGGGCAATAGCCATCCAACCGCCGCGCAGCGCACCGTAGCGATCAACCGCTTCCATGGCGTATTCCGAACAGGTCGGCTGGTAGCGGCAGGCCGGCGGAAACATGGGCGAGACGGCCCACTTGTACGCCCGCAGCAATTGCAGAATCACGAACTTGGCGCAGTGCATCAAAATCGATTTCCGCCTTCCGGCTCTTTGTAGTCAGCCACCACGTTTCCGGCGTTTGTTTTCGCTGGCGTTTTCCCGGATAACTTCTGCTCGATCACTGCGAAGCCGCGCCGCACTTCGTTTACCACCTCCGCAAAATCCGCTTTCAGCAGCGATTTCTTGGGATTGATCACCACGTCGGCGGCAGCTCCCGCACTAAGAGGGCCGGCGAGGCGGACCGCTTCGCGCAAACGCCGCTTCATGCGATTGCGGACGACCGCGCCACCTAAGGCTCGTCCTACCGTGAACCCCACTCGCGAACCGGAGGCAGGTGACACCGACGCGTTTTGAGTGACGCGCGAAGGCTTGACGGCCTTCGGGCTCACGATCCGCAGGCAATAGAAAACTGTAATCGACGCGGAAAAGTGCCGCCGTCCCTGCTTGTAGACGCGCTCGAAATCCGCGTGGCGCAAGAGCCTTGCCGTGCGCGGAAATCGTGCTTTCTTTGATGGCATGGCAAAGTTCGAACCAGCTTCCCGGGCGGCATGGAAAAGCGCGCCGTCAAACAGCGGCTGGCTGCTATGAATCTCGACTGTGGAAGTGAGCGGCACTAGAAAAAGCTACTCGCGGAATCCGGGCTTCACGGAGACCCGCTTCCGTCCCTTGGCGCGGCGCCGGGAAATTACCTTCTGGCCGCCCTGGGTCTTCATGCGCGTGCGAAATCCATGTTTCTTGACTCGCTTGCGCCGGTTCGGTTGGAATGTACGTTTGGGCATGAAAGATAGCTGCTCCTGATTCCCTCAACAGTGTTTGGGCAAACGTTGAGTATAAATGAGCAGGTGGCATGAGGGCAAAGGGGAGAAGGCTGAGAGGTGGTGTCCTAATTTTGGGCTGCCTTATTTCTCTTGATCCATAGCGTTGCCAGTATTGCAGTAGCCAAAGGCTTGGGCTGGCGTGCCGAAGGTATGCCACGCGCAGACTTTGGTCCAATGCGGCCTTCCAAAGATGTCGCGGTATCGAATGTTTACATGCAGGTACAACGTCGCCTTCTTAGCTTTGTAGTCAGCTATCAGGGAAGGATCGGGCAACCAAGGGTTACTATTACACGATATGTGTCGGTCTCCGGGTGCGATGACCGTGTGGCTTCCTTGATCCAGAGGGGCAGATTCATTGTATTCGGTCATGGTCGGTGTATTTGGGCGGCTGCAATCTCCAAATCAATGGCTGTGCTTGGCAGAGTTCGTCAAGTGCAGGGGTTTTACCAGTGTTCTGGAGCAAGACATCCTCGGAAAACGGCTGCTGAGTATCCGGTTCGCTAGAAAGAGCGAATTCGGAAACGCTAACCCATGGTCTTTGATCGAGTCGCGAATTGGCTATGCCCGCATCCAACACAGCCTTGCTTTGCCTGTTACTCGCATCAAGAGCATTCTTGGCATTATCGGCGACTCTTTGCTCTTGAGTTACCATCCCTTCGGCGGCCTGCCGAATCTTATCGGCAGCATCGGACATGTCTTTCATCTTGTCCGCCTGCTTTCCAGCGGCAACGGCCAGATCGTGAGTGTCCTTAGCCCCGCTATGTATTTCGTACAGTTGCCATCCGGCGAAAACGCTGTAGACAACCGTAGCTATCGTAGTCAGTCCAGCAAAAATGACGATCAACTTATTGTTAATCGACACCGCCCGCCATTTTTCCCGGAAGGTACGGTGTTTCCGGGGACGGCTGTTATCGCCGGGATTGCCTGTATTGGAGTTGGCTGCTATTGGCTTGTCCTTAGGGCCTGTTTCGGTTTTCGGCGCGGAGATCTAGCCGCCGCCATAGCTTGTGTTACTTTCCGACTTAGCCCTTTCAATATTAGGACACTACCTGTCCGCCGACTGAATATTTTCCGGATTGCGTAAAAAAATCAGCCGTCCGGCTGACTTGGGATCAAATCGACCTACACTCGATTGCCTCGCTTGCTAAGCAGGCCACTCCACTCTCCCAGTGGTTGAGATCCGCAAATCAATTTCAGGAGAATCCCTATGAGACCCACACGGTTATTCGCGACCGGACTCGCTTTGTCTGCGCTTCTTATTTTCTCCGCGCTTGCCGGCGCTCAAACTTGGACAACCTTGACCAACGCACCTCCGGCGCCTCTGGGCACAGCTTTGCTGCTTACCGATGGCACCGTCATGGTGCAAGGCATGGCCACCACCGGCTTCGCCACAAGAAACTGGTACCGGCTCACTCCCAGCGCCACGGGCAGCTATGTGAGTGGCACCTGGACGACGCTCGCATCGACGCCATCCACCTACTCGCCTCTCTATTACGCTTCCGCCGTGCTGCCGGATGGGCGGGTGGTGGTGGTGGGTGGGGAGTATAGCAACAACGCTGAGGCGGAAACCAATAAGGGCGCAATCTACAACCCGGCTACGAATGCGTGGACTTCGATTACGCCACCCACCGGGTGGACGCACATTGGAGATGCGGCAAGCGTCGTGCTTCCGAATGGGACTTTCATGATCGGCAATTGTGGCGTTGCGGGAACGGAATGCACCAATCAAGCCTTCCAGGCGCAGCTGAATGCAACGACCCTAACCTGGACCATCATCGGAGCCGGCAATGGCAAGGCCGATCAGAACTCGGAAGAGGGCTGGGAGCTTTTGCCCAATGGCGACGTGCTCGCCGTGGACGTGTGGGATGTGATGCACTCGGAGGTGTTCAACCCGAGCACGGATAAATGGACAAGTGCCGGGAGCACGGTCGTTACACTTCCTAACAGTAGCTGTGAAGAAATCGGTCCCGCGCTGCTGCAGCCGGATGGCACGTTGTTCGCGGTGGGAGGCACCAGCAGCACGGCGCTCTACAACACCGCTACCGGTACGTGGTCGGCGGGTCCAACCATTCCGGGGTCATTAGGCGTGGAGGACGGGCCTGCCGCCGTTTTGCCCGATGGCAATGTGCTGATTGATGTCGGTCCGCAGTCTGCTTGCTACTCGGCACCGTCCAGTTTCTACGAATTCAACGGCACCAGTTTGACAGCGGTTCCAAGTCCAGCGAATGCGGCCAGCGATCCTACTTATGTCGGACGGATGCTGGTGCTACCCACCGGCCAAATACTGTTTACCGACGGGACGAAAACTGTGCAAGCCTACACGGCAGCCGGCACCTACGAAAGCGCGTGGCAGCCGACCATCAGTTCAGTGGCCAGCACGCTGACTCACGGGAGCACAAATAACGCGATCTCAGGAACGCAGTTCAACGGGCTCTCGCAAGGCGCGGCGTATGGCGACGACGCGCAAATGGCAACCAACTATCCGCTGGTCCGGATCACGAACAATGCCAGCGGTCACATCACCTATTGTAAGACGCACAATCACAGCACGATGGCGGTAGCAACGGGATCAGCTACGGTCTCGACCGAGTTCGATATTCCTTCAACCATCCAGACCGGAGCCAGCGAGCTCGTGGTGGTGGCGAATGGAATTCCGTCGAACTCGGTTGCAGTGACGATTAACTGAAATCGGTCGTTGTCGTAATCCTCGTTGCTGCGCCAACGGACGCCCCATCCTTCCGGAAGTTTTTTCCGGAGAAGATGGGGCGTTTTTCTATGAAGGTGAACCGTCGGGCCTATCTTAACCGGCTGGCATTGAGGTTCGGAGCAGCTGAACTCTCTCGCTTTGCATCATTCATGTTGCAGTTACATCCTCGCCACTTGACACGCACCCTGCTTCTCGTTCCGAATAAGCAGACGCAGAAAATTTTTGCGTGAAGTTTTCCGTACAGCGAAAAAAAATTGTGCTACTATGCCGCACTGTCGGCTTTGAGAAATTCTCATTCACCAATGGCAACCGCGCAGCACAGAAGAGGCGCATTCCGCAGTACACTTAGAGTTCAATCAGCAAGTCGGTAAAAAGGAATTATTAACAGGGCGCCCTCAGCCAGCCGCCGGGACGCCGCGGCGGGTATTTCATAAATTATGTCAGTTCCAAGCTCAACGCTCTCCCCTAATCCGTGGACACGCATTCTTGATGCGCTGGAAAAAAAGATCAACCGGCATTCCTATGACACATGGCTGAAGCCCACGCGCTACAGCCATGCCAGCGGCGGAATCTTATTCGTCCGAGTGCCCACCGTTGAGTTCCGCCACGCCGGCGACAAATACGCCGACCTGATTCAGGAAGCCATCGACAACCTGGGCTTGGAGTTTAACGACGTGAAGTTCGTCACGCCGGAGGACGACCCAGCCGCGACCACGGTGCGGCACAATGGCGGACTATCCGCTCCGGTCACGGCAGCGGCAGCTTCTCCCGCGCAGGCTCGCTTCGATTGGGATGGCGCGGCGCAACTTAACCCGCGCTACACCTTCGACGCTTTCGTCATCGGCTCCGGCAACCAGTTCGCGCATGCCGCCTGCCAGGCGGTTGCCGAGCGGCCGTCGAAAGCCTATAACCCGCTCTTCCTGTACGGCGGTGTCGGCATGGGCAAGACTCACTTGATGCAGGCGATTGGACACGAGATCAAACGGCGCCAGCCGCAGGCTGCCATCTGTTACGTATCGAGCGAGAAGTTCACCAATGACATGATCAACTCGCTGCGCTACGACAAGATGACCACCTTCCGCGACAAGTTTCGCGGCGTCGACGTGCTGCTGATCGATGACATCCAATTTCTTGCCGGCAAGGAGCGTACGCAGGAAGAATTTTTTCACACGTTCAACGCGCTGCACGATGCCATGAAGCAGATCGTGATTGCCAGCGACCGATCCCCGAAAGAATTGGCGGAGATTGAAGACCGCTTGCGCAGCCGCTTTGAGTGGGGATTGATCGCCGACATTCAGCCGCCGGACCTCGAAACTAAAGTTGCGATCTTGCAGAAAAAGGCGGAGCAGGAGCAGGTCACGCTGCCCACCGACGTGGCGCTTTACGTGGCACAGAATATCCGCTCGAACGTTCGCGAGCTCGAAGGCGCGCTCATCCGTCTGGTGGCGCATTCGTCGCTGATCGGCGCGGAGATCACGCTGCCCTACGCGCAGCAGGTGCTGAAGAATTTCATCGACTCGCAGGCCCGCAAGATCACCATTGAGTCTATTCAGAAAATGGTGGCGGAGCAGTTCGGCCTGCGCCTGGTGGAAATCAAGGCGAAAGACAATTCGCGGGCGATTGTTTATCCGCGGCAGATCGCGATGTATCTCGCGAAGCACATGACCGAAGCGTCGCTGCCAGAAATTGGACGCCAGTTCGGCGGCAAACATCACACCACCGTGCTGCACTCGGTCGAGAAGATCGAAGAGGTTCGCAAGAACGATAAAGATTTGAACAGGCTGCTCAACAAATTAACTGAGCAATTGGGCGGATAATTCGCATTGATTTTGAGTTTTACACCGAACCTTGCAGTTTTACTTTTTCGAAGTTGTGCATGAGATGTGGAAGCTGTGCAAGGGCGGGTCGTAATAGCGGAAGCGGAAATCTTCTACTGCGGTAAGCGCTGAATTGGGGAGCGATTTCTCACACGAAGGTATCGGCTTCAAAACAGTGAGAACAGGCCGGTTGGCAAAGTTTTCCACTTCTGCGCGTCGCCTACTGTTACTGCTGGTTTTATAGGTTTTGTATTTGATATAAGGGAAGTAATAAAAGTAGCACGCTGCGCGGGAGATGACGTCTATGCCGGTGGAAGCGGCCGTTGCGGTGGGAACCATGGAGATCACAGTCAGCAAGTTCGAATTGCTGCGGGAGTTGACGGCTACGCAGGGCGTGGTCGAGCGCAAGACCACGATTCCGATTCTCTCCAATTATTTATTCGAGGCCTCCGAGGGAAAACTGTCGCTTACCGCGACGGATCTTGACCTGAGCCTGCGGACTTCGTGCAATGCAAAAGTTAAAAAAGAAGGCTCGTGTACCATCCCTGCGCGCAAGCTGCACGACTACGTAAAACTGCTGCCTGATGCCGATATCACGATCAAATTGTTGGATAACCACTGGGTCAGTATCCGATGTGGACGTTCCAACACGAAGATGGTCGGGATGGCGAAGTCGAACTTCCCGAGCCTTCCCGCATTTCCGACGGCGGGCGTAGTCAAGATTCCGGGTGCCGTGTTGCGCGGGCTGATTGCGCGTACCGGATTTGCCATCTCGAACGAAGAATCTCGCTATACGCTGAGCGGCGCTCTGATGCTGCTGAAGCCGGAGTCGATCACCATGGTTGCGACCGATGGACATCGGCTGGCTCACTGCGAGCGCAGCGGAGAAAAGTTTGAAGGTGTCTCCGGCGAGATGAAGACGCTCGTGCCGAAGAAAGCGATGGACGAACTCAAGTCCCTGCTCGATTCCACGGATGCCGAAGTCGTGGAATTCGCGAAGGACGAGTCGACTTTATTTTTCCGCATCGGATCGCGCCTGCTGACTTCACGCCAGCTCACCGGGCAGTTCCCCAATTTCGAAGCCGTCCTGCCCAAGGACAACAGCAAGAGCATCGCGTTGAACAGCCATGATCTGAATTCGGCAATCTTGCGCGTGGCGCAGTTCGCCGATGAGCGCTCACGCGCCGTACGCTTGAAGCTGGAGAAAGGCGAAGTGAAACTCTCCGCATCTTCGACCGAGGCTGGCGAGTCGGAGGATTCGATCGAAGCGCCGTACGATGGCGAGACACTCACCATCGGCTTTAATGCCCAGTATCTGGTCGATTTTCTCAAGGCGGCCGGTACCGACGAAGTGAGGCTCGAACTGAAAGATTCGCAATCCGCCGGGCAGTTGCGGCCTGCCG
>Ga0210394_10002301_pt1 | contig 26489 bp, 27 predicted proteins | sample IncBWC12MmetaG_FD_160121 | JGI IMG/M metagenome (GOLD analysis project Ga0210394, IMG submission 160121) | Forest soil microbial communities from Barre Woods Harvard Forest LTER site, Petersham, Massachusetts, United States - Inc-BW-C-12-M | ecosystem: Environmental > Terrestrial > Soil >...
GCGCGTCAGTGCGGGGGTCAACGACATCTTGGTGAGCACTTCGCGGACCGGCTTGTCGGTCCAGGCGTGCGTGACGTAATCGCGATGGGTCACGCCATCGGGCGTCTTGACGAAGACGACGCTGCCGGGGCGCAAGGGGCCATCCATGTCGTCTGAAACGGCGATGCCCTTGTCGCGGATCATCTGCATCAGCTCCTGATCGTGCCGCTGGGTGTATCGCGTATAGGCGCTGACGAAAAAGCCGGAGCGGTTGTTGGCGATCCAGGAGGCGAACTTGTCGAGTTCGCCATAGACCGCATCGAGCAGCACCACGCCGCGGACGCGGTTGCCGACCCCGCCGACATCGAGGCTCCAGGCGGTCGGAACGAAGCCGCCGCTGTAACCCACGATGACGATCGGCATGTTCGCGAACGCCTTGGCCGCGTTCGGGTCGCCATAGAGTTTCGCGAGATGATCGGCCGATTCATTGATGAAACGCTTGAGTCCGCCGGGCTGCCAGAACTTGCCGGCGCTGGAGTCGGCGGCATCGACCGCGAGCTGCGGCGCAAGCAGCACGGCATTGGCGCCCGAATCCGAAATCTGCTGCGGCACGAGCTGGCGATCGCGCACGTCGCGTTCCAGCGTCGCGCCGTTGCCGTGGAAGAACACGACGATGACGCCGGGCTTGTGGACGTCGAAATGTTCGGGAACGTGCATCAGCACGCGATTGTCGTTGAAGGTCTCGTCCTGCCAGTATACCCGCCCGCTATAGCTGCGGTGGCCGCGGCGATCGCCGTCGGAAATGTTCAGGAAGGGCGCTTCGGTGCGTGGGTTGTTGCCGTAATAGGGAAACGCGGACGATTTCAGGCTAACCAGGGTGGTTTGCTCTTCGCGCTGCGGGCGCTGGAAAGGAACGGTCGGCGCCAGCGAGGCGACGCGATAGGGTTGTGTTTGCACCACCCGCCGGGTCTGCGCATCCGCCACGTTCGCGGGCCGCTGCGCGAGGCTCTCGGCGGCGGTGGGGAAGCGGTCCTTGAATTGCGGCTTGGGGAAACGGTCGTCGAAAGTGTCGGCGGACCCTTGCACATTGGCAGCAAGCGAGCCTGCGCTCGGCGCCTTGCCACATTGAGCGAGCGTGAAGGACAGCGGGATCAGCGCGGAGAGGAGAGGGAGCCAGCGCAAGCGCGGCGATCGCCAGGCGCGCGGAAGCGCATGACGCGGAGCGCCCGGCAACCTTGCCAGGTTCGCGCGAAGGCACGTGTTAGATTTCGGATTGGCCCCGACCATCCACCCCTTTGCCCCAACCGCCGTCAACCGGCAGATGTCACCGCGCATATGTTGCGGTGACGTTAATCCTCCGAAAATTCTCCCCATTTTCGGAAGAGTTTAGACAACACGAAATCGTGTCCTGATTGTGGGTCGTGTGCAGTTTTTTCCGAGAAATGCACACTTGTCGGAGCATATAATGGTATCTAAACACCAAATTCACGCCGGATTTAATTCCTTGTTTACCCTTCTTGAATTGGCGGAAGCCAGCCTTCACGATGAAGGCGGCCGGGCATAACGCCCGAAGTGCGGGCGGAAATGGCGGCATCTGAACTCCGGCTCTCTGGCGGATCGACGGTCTCTGCGGTCGTGGCGACCGCCATTGTCGTTGCCGACATGGTCGGGGTCGGCGTCTTCACCAGCCTCGGCTTTCAGGTCAAGGACATCCCCTCGGGTTTTGCGATCCTCCTGCTCTGGACTGTCGGCGGCATCGTCGCGTTGTGCGGCGTGTTTTCCTACAGCGAGCTTGGCGCGATGTTTCCGCGTTCAAGCGGGGAATACAATTTTCTTAGCCGCGCCTTTCACCCCGCGTTTGGTTTCATGGCGGGCTTTGTGTCGGCGACCGTCGGTTTCGCGGCTCCCGTCGCGTTGGCGGCGATGGCGCTTGAACAGTATGGCAGGTCGATATTTGCCGACGCGCCGCCGTTGGCGCTTGCCGTCGGGACGGTTTGGCTCGTGTCGCTCGTCCTGCTCTCCGGCGTCAGGCATTCCTCGACCTTCCAGTTGATCTCGACCATCCTCAAGGTGGTGCTGATCGTAGCCTTCCTGATCGCGGGCTTCGTCGTCGGCACGCCGCAGCCGGTGTCGTTTACGCCGCAACTGCGCGATATCGGTTACATCACCAGCGCCCCGTTCGCGATCGGCCTCGTGTTCGTGATGTATTCGTTCTCGGGCTGGAACGCGGCAACCTACATCATCGGGGAAATGCGCGACGCCGGCCAAAATCTTCCGCGGGCGCTGCTTTCGGGAACACTGATCGTTCTCGTGCTCTATGTGGCGTTAAACGCGGTGTTTCTCCACACCGCACCGATCGACCGACTTGCCGGCCAGCTCGACGTGGCCCGCATTGCCGGCACTTACGTCTTCGGCGAGATCGGCGGGCGTATCGTTGGCGCGATGATCTGTATCGGCCTCGTATCCTCGATCAGCGCGATGATGTGGATCGGTCCGCGCGTGATGATGACAATGGGCGAGGACATACCGGCGCTGCAGGTTTTCTCCCGCAAATCGTCCCAGGGTGCGCCTGCCTACGCAATCCTGTTTCAGCTCGTAGTCGCGACCTTGATGTTGTTTACCCGCAGTTTCGAGGCGGTATTGGACTTCATCCAGTTCGCGCTGTTGTTCTGTTCGTTCTCCACCGTGCTCGGCGTCATCAAGCTGCGCATCATGCGGCCTGACCTGCCGCGGCCTTATCGCGCATGGGGATACCCGGTCACTCCGGTTATTTTCCTGCTCGTGACTCTTTTCATGATGTATTATCTTGTCGTCGAGCGGCCGTTGCAGTCCTTTTTTGGTGCTTTGATTATGGTGTCAGGACTTCTGATCTACGCCGTTTTCCGCAAGAACCTGGATGCCAGCCCCGCGACCCCGTCGCCAACCCACCCCGTAGGTCGCAAATAGACATGCTTCGGACCCTCAAAATCGCGGCGGCCACAGCCGCCCTCCTGCTTGCGACTGCGCTTGGTGCAGCAGACGCCGCCGGCAGCATTACCGCTGACGATACCGCGCGCTTCCTGGCGGGAATGTTGCCCTCGGCCGACTCGCCCCTGATGCCCCTGACCAAGGATCCGGCCTGGCAGCGCCACGCGAAGTTCTTCGACTCCGCATTTGCCCAGCTCGAGCAGCGGCAGATGTCGAAAGTCCGCGGCTGGTCTGATGCCAATCTCGCCGCGCCGAAGCCGACCATGTTCTACATGTTCTCCGGCCCCGACTTCCTTTACGCCAACGCGTTCTATCCCAAGGCGACCACCTATGTGCTGAGCGCGCTCGAACCGCCGGGCTCGGTGCCTGATCTGACGAAGGTGCCGCGCGGCGTTGTCGCAGGCGCGTTGTCCAATGTCGAGCATTCGCTCGGTTCGATCCTGAGCTTTTCCTTCTTCATCACCAAGAAGATGAAGGTCGATCTGCATGAAGGTCAGGTCAACGGCGCGCTGCCGCTGCTTTATGTATTCCTGGCGCGCTCCGGCAAGACCATTCACAACGTCTCGACAGTCGCGCTCGACGACAAGGGAGCGGCGTATTTCGCCAATGAAAATTCAGGTGCGAATGCAACGCGCGGGGTGAGAATCCTGTTTGCCGGGAGCGATGGCGTCGAAAAGACGCTGTATTATTTCTCGACCGATCTGTCCGACTCCGGCGTCAGGGCCAGCGGCTTTCTGAAATTCTGCGCAACGCTTGCGCCCGGCAACAGCCTGATCAAGAGCGCCTCCTATCTGCTGCATTCCGGCAACTTCTCGACGGTGCGCGATTTCATTCTGGCCAACAGCGCGACGATCATTCAGGACGATTCCGGAATTCCGCTTGGCTATTACAGCCAGAAAAAATGGCGCTTCTTTCCGTTCGGCCGCTATGCCGGCCCGATCGGCGAATTCCCCGCGCGATATCAGCAATCCTATGCCGAACTCTTCCGCCGCGCCCAGCCGATGGATTTCGGCATCGGCTATCGCTGGCGCTCGCATGAATCGAACCTGCTATTGTCAGTCCGGCTGCCCGACGACGGCTCGGCTGCTGCCGATGCGACCTCATCGACCTCTTCGATCGAGGCTTCGCCGGCGCCGCCGCCCAAACCGCGGCCGCGCAAACCCCGCTCGCCAGCGCCGCCGGCCGAACCGTCGCATGGACTTTTCTGGTTCCGCTGACGGCGCGAGAAGGAGATAGAGCCAAGGCGGGCAAGCGTGCGTCAAACGAGATGCGCTACCACCGCACGCTCTGGCTTGGCTCAATGAAGCTGCTTGTCACGCGCGTCTTTGCAGGCCCGCTCAGGTAATGGCCGACCGCGGCAATGACAATGAGGATCGCGAGCGCCGCCAACAAATCGATCTGCCTCGGATCGTGACCACTGGGACGCATTTTCCAGCGCATCGTTGACGTCCTCCCCATAAGGAGACATCGAACCAATTCGGCAATAGAGCGCCGGTTCCTGCGCCATGGCAACGCATTTCGGATGATGCGCTGCAATGAAGACTGTTGTTAGCCTGCGTTGACGCCGCGCCAACGGGCGAACCGCCATGGCAGATACCAGCACGCCCCGGCGGGCCTGATCATCGGCACGTTGTCGATCCCCGACGTGCCGAAAGGCTGACAGCGCAATAGCCGCGCCAGCGTCATCCATCCGCCGGCCCACAGGCCGAAACGCCCGATCGCCTCGTCGGCATAGGCCGAACATGTCGGCAAGTGACGGCAATTGTACCCGACCAGCGGAGACAGGGTGTGCCGATAGAGCCAGATCATCGCGCGACCTGCCCGGCGCGGTAGTTGTCCGGGGTTGCGCGAACAATCCGCGCAATGCACGGAGAGCGACGGCAGCTTGGATGACGAATGCTTCATAGGCAGGGTGCTGCGATGCTGTGCGCGAGTTGCCCGGTTCCAAAGCATGGAACCAAGCCTCGCCAATAATTGTGCCACAGTTTTAGAAATATCAACGGCTTGTGTGGCGTTGCAACAAAGGTTTGCTGGACGATTCGGTACGTCACGTTTACCTTTCGTAACGCAGGCGTGACAGAATCATATTTTGGTTGATGCGTGGCCAAGCGGTCATGTTTTATAGGCCTCTCCGGGGAAGGGACCGAATTGAAGCTCTTGCGACTTAACTTCGGCGGCTGGGCGGTATTGGCCGCCACGGCGATCCGTCTTGCGGTGTCTGGCATGCTGATCGCGCTTGGCGGCTTGGCCCATGCGGGCGGGACCCTCGAAGAGCGCAAGCTGCCGATGCAGTTTAGCTGGGTTGCCTGTCAACCGCGTTGTGGCGGCTGGGTCAGTGCGGTCGGCATTGTAACGTCGGAAAGCCCGCAGGATTTTGACGACTTCGCGCGCGCGCGCGACCTTCGCGGCGCTACCGTCGTTCTGGATTCCAGCGGCGGCTCCGTCAACGACTCCATTGCGCTTGGCCGGCGCTTTCGCAGTCTCGGTCTGATGACGAGCGTCGGCATCAGTGTTCGGACCCATACCGGGCAGGGCGATTACGGCAATATCGAGCCCGAAGCCTATTGCGAGTCGATGTGCGTATTCCTGCTCTTGTCCGGCAAGACCCGCTACGTGCCCGAGGCCGCGCATGTGAGGGTGCACCAGATCTGGATGGGCGACCGCGCCGATGACGCGCGGGCCGCGAGCTATTCCGCCGACGATTTGATGATCGTGGAGCGTGATATCGGGCGGCTCGCCAAATACACCTTCGAGATGGGTGGCGCCGGCGACCTACTGGCGCTCTCGCTCAACGTTCCGCCCTGGGAGGAACTACACGAACTGTCGCGAGAAGAGTTGCGGCTGACCAATCTCGTGACCACCGATGCGGTCGCCGATGTGTTGCCGCCGACGGGGCCGCTGGCCGTGCCGGTCGCGGGGCTTGCAGCCAAGTCAGTGCAGGATCGCTTCGCCAGCAGCACGGCGAATGAGGCGGCCGCGCCGATGGCGAAATCCACCCGCACCGCCGAGGCGCTCGCGCCGATCGCAAACGTCGCGGCGGCACCGGCGCAGTAACGCCGGGCCCAAACTGTTCATGACATGATGGTTGTCTTCTAAGTTGTCCTCTAGACTTGGGCCGGCTGCGTGGTCTTCTCGGCGGCCCTGGCCTCGATCTGGCCGATCGCGTCCACCACGGCATCGAAGGTCAACAGGGTCGAGGCGTGCCGTGCCTTGTAGCCACGGACCGGCTCAAGCAGGGCGATATCGGCCCATTTGCCACCCTCAGGCGGCTTGCCGTTTTCCTTCAGCATCTTGCGAACGGTTTCGCGCAACTCACGTAATTCATTGGCGGTAGAGCCGACGACATGGGCCGCCATGATCGAAGATGAGGCCTGGCCAAGGGCGCAGGCCTTCACGTCATGGGCAAAGTCGGTGACGATGGGGCCTTCCATCTTCAGATCGACCTTCACGGTCGACCCGCAAAGCTTTGAATGTGCAGTCGCAGTCGCATCGGGTGAGGGCAGGCGGCCGAGCCGTGGAATATTTCCGGCCAGTTCGATGATCCGCTTGTTGTAGATGTCGTTTAGCATAGGTCGATAGTTCCGCTCTCGCCGGTGGACCGCCCTTGGCGGCTGCGCTGCATGGCCCTATATATGGTTGGAAGTGGTGGAAATACAGCCGCCATTTCTCCGAGGTGGTCCAAAACCGGTACCCATTTGGCCATCGCGAAGCGGGGATTGTGGGGGGACTCAGGCGCCCGGCGGTATACCGCCCCGTCTGCCGGTGACACTCCGGTCTGGATTTTCTGACCGGTCGAACGGAGCTGACATGGACGCATTGATCAAATCCCTCCGCCCAAAAACTTCTGATCCCAAAACTTCAGATCTCAAGACTTCAGATCTCAAGCCTTCGGATCTCAAGCCTTCCGACGCCAAACCGCTCGACGTTCGGCCTGCCGAGCTCGACCCTTCCGAATTCCTGGCCGCGGCGGTTCGCGCGGACCAGCCCCGGCCTTCGCGTGCCGAAGCCGAAGCCGCAGTGGAGGTCTTGCTCAGCTATATCGGCGAAAACCCCGAACGCGAGGGACTGCTCGACACGCCGCGCCGCGTGGTCGAGGCCTTCGACGAATTGTATCAGGGCTACCATCAATGCCCGGCCGAGGTGCTCGATCGTACCTTCGGCGAAACCGCGGGCTACGACGATTTCGTGCTGGTTCGCGACATCGAATTCACCTCGCAATGCGAGCATCACATGATGCCGTTTTACGGCCGGGCGCATATCGCCTATACGCCGGTTGAGCGCGTCGTCGGGCTGTCGAAGCTCGCGCGATTGACCGATATCTTTGCGCGCCGCCTGCAGACCCAGGAACATCTCACCGCGCAGATTGCGGCCGCCATCGACGAGATTCTCAAGCCCCGCGGCGTCGCCGTCCTGATCGAGGCCGAGCATACCTGCATGTCGGTGCGCGGCGTCGCCAAGCATGGCGCGACGACCTTCACCAGCCGTTACACCGGCATGTTCCGCGACAATCCGGCGGAGCAGTCGCGTTTCCTTTCCATGGTGCGCGCGGCGCACCGCTAATTCATTGAGCGAAACCTGTCCTCGGACGTGAGTTCTCGCCCGAATGCTTCGAGGACGTAAAACCGTGTCCACGACATCCGATAGCAACGACATCGAAGAAGGGCTGTCGTTCCGGCCTAAATTCGACGCGAGCGGTCTCGTGACCTGCGTTGCCACCGACGTTGCGACGTCGGAGGTGCTGATGGTCGCGCATATGAACGAGGAGGCGCTCCGCAGGACGATTGCGACTGGCGAAGCCTGGTACTACAGCCGGTCGCGCCAGGCGTTGTGGCGGAAGGGCGAAACCTCCGGCCACGTTCAACGGGTCATCGAGATGCGCACCGATTGCGACCAGGATGCGATCTGGATTCGCGTCGAGCAGGCAGGTGCTGTCTGCCACACCGGCCGCCACTCCTGCTTCTACCGCAGGGTCGAGGAGGCCAATGGCGGGGCGCGGCTGTCCTTCGTTGATGCGGACAAGGCGTTCGACCCGAAGGCGGTCTACCGGAAGTGATACGTTTCCCTTAGGACGCACCGGGAACCTCTTAACCCGCCCTTAACCATAATCACCGCACTGTGAGTCCGGCCTTGCGCGCTGGTGGGAGCCTTCGCGCGAGTGGGAGAGGGGTCGTTTCGCGGGGAGCGGAGACCAGGAATGTCGGTCGACACATCGGGCGCCACGGCAACGGCAGCTGTCGATCCCGCGCGTGTGCGCGTGGCCGGCGCGATCAAGCAGGGCGCAAGTTCAAGCGGCACCAGCTTCGAATACCTCCTGACGACCGCCAAGATGGAATCGGATTTCAATCCGACGGCAGGAGCCTCGACCTCTTCGGCCCACGGGCTCTTTCAGTTCATCGACCAGACCTGGCTTGGCACCGTCAAGGAAGCAGGCAGCCAGTTCGGCTACGGCAACTATGCCGACATGATCACCAAATCCTCCGATGGCAGCTACTCCGTTGCCGATCCCGCCGCGCGCAAGGCGATCATGAAGCTGCGCGACGATCCGGCGGCCGCTTCCGCAATGGCGGGCGCCCTGACTCAGTCCAACAGTTTCAGGCTGACCGGCATGATCGGCCGCCGTCCGATCGACAGCGAATTGTATATGGCCCATTTCATGGGCGTCGGCGGCGCTGCCAAGTTGATCGGCAATGCCGAGGATAATGGGCAAGCTTCAGCCGCGCGGCTGTTTCCCAATGCGGCTGCCGCCAACCGCTCGATCTTCTATGACCGCACAAGCGGGCGGGCGCGCAGCGTGTCCGAAGTCTATTCGGTGCTACAACAACGCTACGCCAGCGCCGCCAACTCATCGGCCACCCGCAGCGCGATGGCCTCGGTTGGAGGCGATATTGTCAAGCCGAGCACGGCCGTTGCGAGCGCAGCCCCAAGCGTGCCCGCGGTCGACACGGCGGCCTATCTCTCGACTTTCCCCGACACCCGGCCGGTGGCACCGACGCCGACCACTCAGGTCGCGTCGGTCTCGCCGTCACCTGTGGCCGATGCGGCACCCGCAAGCCCGGTGTTCCGTTCGTTGTTTCAGGATGGCGGCGAGCGCGCCCAACCGGTTTCGAAGACGGTGCGCGAGCTATGGGGCAACTCCGCATCGTTGACGGCGGATCCGCCGGCGGCGAGCGCGACAACGCCTGTGGCAACGGTTGCGGTGTTGCCGGCGAAGGCGTCTGCTGCCAGCGGACTTGATCTCTTCAGCGATCGCAACGGCACCTTCAGCGGTTAGGCCACCAGCGTCAGGCGCGCCGCAGGCCTTAATAAAACGTCAATGAAACCAGCCGTTTAAAGTGAACGCTTTGTTAAGCGTCGTGGTTTATTTTGTCTTGCAGTGGCACCTACATGATCGGTGCCAAAGGTTTTGCGTAAGCCGGCAGGGCAATGATCGTTCGGCAGTTCATCAGTTGGATAAAGACCGCCCCCGCAGGCGAGCGCGCCGAAGCGACGCGAGCCTTGGCGCGGGCGTGGCTGCTTTCCGACCTCAGCGAAGACGACCGGGCGGCAGCCGAAGGCGCGCTGTTGATGCAGCTGGACGATGCGTCTCCCTTGGTACGCCAGGCGATGGCCGAGGTGTTCGCGCGCAGCGCCGAGGCGCCCGCCGCCATTGTGCAGGCGCTTTCGCTCGATCAGCCGTCGGTCGCATTGCCGATCCTTGAACATTCGCCGCTCCTGATCGACGCGGACCTCGTCGACATCGTCGCGACCGCAGGGAGCGAGACGCAATGCGCGATTGCCCGCCGCGTCAGCCTTCCAGCCTCCGTATGTGCCGCGATCGCCGAGGTCGGCACGGCGGCTGCGGCGCTGGAGCTGATCGAAAACGCCTATGCGGAGCTCGCGCCGTTTTCCTGGGATCGAATCGTCGAACGCCACGGCCATCTTGCGGCAATCCGCGAGTCGATGCTGGTGCTCGAGGATTTGCCGGCCGCGACCCGGGTCGCGCTGGTGGCCAAACTGTCGGATACGCTCGCCCAATTCGTCGTCGCCAAGAACTGGTTGAGCGCCGATCGCGCCGAGCGGGTGGCGAGCGAGGCGCGCGATCGCTCAACGATGAACATCGCGGCCTGTTCGCGCGGCGAAGAAATGCGCGGATTGATCGCGCATTTGCGTGCAACCTCCCAGCTCACCGCCGGATTGATTTTGCGCGCGTTGCTCTCCGGCAATCTCGAATTGTTCGAGACCGCGCTTGCCGAATTGTCTACCCTGCCGCGCGCGCGTGTTTCCTCCCTGCTGCTCGACCGGGGCGAGGCGAGCCTCCTGGCGCTGTTGCAGCGGGCTGGCTTGCCGGAATCGACGTTTGCCGCGTTCCGCGCCGCGCTCGATGTCATTCATGAGACCGGGTTTACCGATACGCTCAGCGGTGAGGCGCGGTTGCGCCGCCGCATGGTCGAACGTGTGCTCACCCATTGCGAAACCGATCAGCCCGCCGCTGGCCCGCTGTTGATCCTGCTGCGGCGTTTTGCAACGGAATCGGCACGGGAAGAGGCGCGCATGTTCTGCGGGGAGCTGGCGGCCGAGGAGGCCATCGTACCGATCCAGCACGGCCTGATCGCGGCGTAATTGCTCACCGTTCACTTTTGACGTCGTCCCCGCGAAAGCGGGGACCCATACGCCGTGTCGGTCATGATTTGGGAAGTGGTCGTAACCCTTGAGTCGCCGCGTCTCAATAGCGGCCGCCTGGGGTTATGGGTCCCTGCTTTCGCAGGGACGACATCGTGAAAACGCCTCAATCCGCCGGTGCGATGCTGGGGGCGAGGATCACCTCGAGATGCTCGGGCCGGTCGCGATTGACGTGTGCGAGATATTCGTCGGCAACGCCGCGCAAGCGGTGGCTCAATTCGTTCGACATGCTGATGCGGTCGAGCTTGGTGTGCTGATGCACGATCGCCTGAACGGCGTTGATATGATGCACGATCAGATCGGATGGCACCCGTGAAAGATCGGGGGCGTGTTCGATGATCCGGCAGAGGCTTTCGGCGACGGCAGCCGCGGGAGGAAAGCCGAAGGTGGCGGCATCACCCTTGATGTCATGGGCGGCGCGGAACAGCTCGTCGCGCGCGATTTTCGTAAAACCGTCCTTGAGAATAGCGGCGTGGGCGGCCGCGAGCCGTTCGACTTCGATTTCCATCCATTGCCTGAATTCACCGGACATGCCGGCAAGCGCCTTTTCGGCGCGCGCCACGGGATCATCGATTTCGTCGTCGGCTATCCGCCGCAACACCTTGCGCAGCGGGTTGGGTTGCGTGATCACTTGATGATCGGCGAATTTCTTGATCTCGATGTCGGATTTGCTGTTCGGCATGGGCTTGGATCTTCCTGCTAGATGCCGGAGCGGGCCTTGTCGAGCAGCGAGGGTTGCTGAAGGACTTCCATTTCGCCGCCGACGCGCCGTTCGGGCCCGATATAGGCGGCGTTGGTGTTGCGCCGGCGGTCGGGGCCGAAATAGGTCTTGGTCTTGATGAACGGGCGCGGATTGGCGACCACGTTCAGGATGCGCTGATAAAGTCCCTTGGCGGAAATCGGCTTGGCGAGGAATTCGGTCACGCCCGCATCGCGCGCCACCGTGACGCGCCGCTTCTCCGAATGGCCGGTCAGCATGATGATGGGGGCGTAGGGGTTGCCCTTGGATTCCGGCTGCCGGATCATCTGCGCCAGTTCAAGTCCGTCGAAGATCGGCATCGACCAGTCGGTGATGACGATGTCCGGGACGTAATGGGTGTACATCTCAAGCGCGGTGGCGCCGTCTTCGGATTCATAGACCTCGCGCGCGCCGAACGAATGCAACAGCGTGCGCAAGATGCGCCGCATATGCGGATTGTCGTCGCAGACGAGAAATCGGAGCTTGTTGAAATCGATACGGAACATGGCCGTGCCTCGGGACGCCCGCAAAAGCCGGTATACGCACCGTTAACCATATCCGGGGTGCGTTAACGAATGGTTGCGACGCCGAGGTTTATCGGTGCGGATTTGACGTGGGAGCGGCCGGGCACGCGGCTGCAGCCAGTACCGCCGATCCCGTCTTCCAAACCATCAACTGCCGGGTCAATGGCCGAACTGCTCGCGCAGGATGCGCTCGTCCAGGCTGTGGCCGGGGTCGAACAGCATGCGCATCGAAATGGTCTTGTCGGACAACACTTCAACACGCTGGACGTCGCGGGCTTCGTCGTGATCGGCCACCGCTGCGACCGGACGTTTGTCGCCCTCGAGCACTTCGATGACCACAAAGGCAGTGTTTGGAAGCAGCGCGCCGCGCCAGCGCCTTGGCCGGAACGGGCTGATCGGGGTCAGCGCGAGCAACGCGGCATTGATCGGCAGGATTGGTCCCTGGGCCGACAGGTTGTAGGCGGTCGAACCGGCGGGCGTCGCCACCAGTACGCCGTCGGCGATCAGTTCGGGCATGCGCTCGTGCTCGTCGATCAAAATGCGCAGGCGCGCGGCCTGATGGGTCTGACGAAACAGCGCGACTTCGTTGATCGCGTGATGCAAGTGCACCTTGCCATGCACGTCGGTGGCGCGCATCAACAGCGGATGGATCAACGTTTCGCGCGCCGCAGCCAGCCGTTCGTGCAGATGATGGGTCGAAAACTCGTTCATCAGAAAGCCGACCGTGCCGCGATGCATGCCGTAGATCGGCTTGCCGGAATGCATGTGCTGGTGCAGCGTTTGCAGCATCAGGCCGTCGCCGCCGAGCGCGACCACCACGTCCGCATCCACTGGGTCGTGATTGCCGTAATGGGCCACCAGCCGCGCAAGCGCTTCCTGGGCTTCCGCCCCGGCGCTCGCGACGAAGGCAATCCGGTCGTATCGCTTGGGCGTTGTCATGGAAAACGCTGAAAGTCCTGTCGTCGTCGCCGCCGATGCGGGGACCGAGTGGATGGTCGTCTATACGACCTTGGCAGTGGTTGTCGAGACGATCACCAGAGGCGGGCCGACGCCCGCCGCGGTTTTGGGCTAAAATTCGCCGTGGGCGCTGAATATATCCTCTGGCGCGTGGAAAACATCGCGCTGGCGCGGGAAGTTTGGAGAAAAGATTAATGAGCATCCGACCTGCTAGCTTTGGCCTGACGCCGGCGCTTCTGGCTCTTTCCATGTTCGCGCTGGCGGGCGGGGCAGGCGGTCAGGATGCCAAGCCGCAGCCGCCGTCTCAGCCGGCGACCGCTTCGCAGCCTCCCGCGACGTCCCCTTCCGGTCAGAAAGCGGGCTCGTCGTCTTCGCGCGGCAATGCCGCTGCACCGTCGGGAGAGACGCGCCGGCTGCCCGAGGATTCCGTCACCAAGCACACCATCACTGTCAACGGACGAGCGCTCGCCTTTACCGCGACGGCGGGCTCGCTTCGGCTTTTCAATGAAAGTGGCGAACCGCAAGCGGATATCGCCTACACAGCCTACCAGTTGGACGGCACCGATCCACGCAGCCGGCCGGTGACCATCTTCTTCAACGGCGGGCCGGGTGCATCGTCGGCCTATTTGCAGCTCGGCTGTGCGGGACCCTGGCGATTGTCGATCGAGGGTGAGGGCGTTAGTCCTTCCGCGTCTCCAGATCCGAAACCCAATGCCGAGACGTGGCTCGATTTCACCGATCTCGTCTTCATCGATCCTGTCGACACCGGCTATAGCCGGTTTGTTTCGACCGACGGGGATGTCCGCAAAAATTTCTTCTCGGTCGATGGCGACGTCAACGCGTTGGCAGTCACGATCCGCCGCTATCTGGAGAAGGCCGATCGCCTGCTGTCGCCGAAATTCATCGTCGGCGAAAGCTACGGTGGCATCCGCGGGCCCAAGATCGTCAACGAGTTGCAGACCAGGCAAGGTGTCGGCATCAACGGATTGATCCTGATTTCTCCGGTGCTCGATTTCCGCGAATTTGGCGGCTCGAGCCTGCTGCAATATGTCATCAGCCTGCCTTCGATGGCGGCCATCGCGCGGGAAGCCAGACATCCGGTCACGCGCGCCGATATGGCCGACGTCGAAGCCTATGCGCGCGGCGACTTTCTCGCCGATCTGGTCAAGGGCGAGGCAGACAGGGAAGCAACCACCCGGCTGGCCGACCGCGTCTCGGCGCTGACGGGCATAGATCAGGCCGTCACCCGCAGGCTCGCGGGGCGCCTCGATATTTCCGAGTTTCGCCGTGAATTCGACCGCCGCGATGGCAAGGTGACAGGCCGCTATGACGGATCGGTTCTCGGTTTTGACCCTAACCCGGAATCAAGCGAGGGTCATTTCGGCGACCCCTCCGGTGATGCGCTGATTGCGCCCTTGACGAGCGCCGCCATCGACCTTGCCATGCACACGCTCAACTGGCGTCCCGACGGGCCTTACCGTCTGCTGAACCGCTCGATTTCCTGGGATTACGGACGCGGGACGAATCCGGCCCAGTCGATCTCCGATCTTCGGCAAATTCTTTCGCTCGATCCGAAATTGAAGCTCCTGATCGGACACGGATTGTTCGATCTCGCCACGCCCTATTACGGTTCAAAGATCTCGCTTGACCAGTTGCCCGCCTATGCCTCGCCCGAGCGGGTGAAGCTTGTGGTCTATCCGGGTGGGCACATGTTCTATTCACGCGAGAGTTCGCGCCAGGCATTCCGCGGCGAGGCGGAAGCGTTGATGAGGTGAGCATAAGAAAAAACCGGCGCAGTCGCCTGCGCCGGTCAATTCTGGTCGTTTGCAGCAATCAGTAGACGAGGCCGGTGCCCGCGGGCTGGTCGAGCGCCATCGCCAGCGATTTGTATTCGGCGCAGTCCGTGCCGCAGATCTGCTTGATGCGGCCGAGATGGTACTGGGCCGATTCGCGATTGCCCTGTTCGAGCTGCCACAATCCGTAATACTGCCAGGTGCGGACGTGGTTTGGATCGGCCTGGAGCGCGCGCTCATACCAGACCTGCGAGACCTTGTAGTCGCCGAGCTTGCGGTAGGAATAGCCGATCAGATTGGCAACGTCGGCGCGGTCGTCCTGACCGAGGGACTTCAACTGTGCGATCGCGGAGGTGTAGTCGTGGCGATCGTAGATCGTGGCGTAAGCAGCGCGATAACCTTCAAGGAATTTCGGGTCGTCGATGCTCGAGCTCTTGTCGTGCTTCTTTTTCTTGTCCTTGGAGGAGTCGGTCGAGGGTGTGGGGGACTCGCCACCCGCAGCTTTGGCTGAATTGGCCATCGGCATTGCCACCATCGCGGTCGCATATATTGCAAGGGTCAAAAGCCGGATCGCAAATTTGGTCATGCGTCTCTCCTGATTTCGGTAAGGGCAAGCCTACACTGGAGCCCGTCGATTTGAACACCCGCAACTAACGATCATTCCCACGACTTTTTTTTGGGCTTTTCGGGAATTTTTTCAGAGAGGTAGCCGGAGCTGATGCGTCTTTCGAGTCCTCTCCGTGCGGAGGAGGGATGCGAATTAAAGCTTCGGTACGTCCGGGCGCGAACATGACCAGGAATTCATCCAGATGAACGAAGGCTGTTGCCGGGCTTCACGGCGGGTTCAGCGGCCTTCTTTTAAGTTCGAAACACGATCGACGAGCCCGGCCATCCGACCGGTACCCTCCGTGATCTTTTCGTGAGGAACCAGCTATGTTGAAAACCATTTCCGCTGCACTGCTTGCCGTTGCCGTTCTCGCCGCTCCGGCGATCGCCGCAACCGGCAAGACCGCTCAGGCGCCCGTTACGAAGTCTGCGACCGCAACAGCGCAGGTGAAGAAGAATCCCCTGAACGCCAATGCCAAGATGAGCCACCGCCATCATGCGCGGCACAACGGGCATCACCGCTTCCACAAGAAGATGGCGGGCAAGTTCCACAAGTCTCTGAAGATCTCAGCCAAGCCTGTGATGCACCCCGCCAAGCGCGGCTGAGGACGATCCGTCAACGCGCACGCGGCTCTCCGCAACACGCCTTGGCGGATTTCAGGTCCGGCCCACGCCACCCCAATGGCGTCGGGCCGGCGCCTGCTTGTTCTATTTCCAACATCTGCATCTGAAAATGCAGTTTCCTTTTCATTTTCGAACGGTTTAGAACCTGTCCAGATCAATTTGCAGAGGACGGGTTGCGGTTGGGAATCTCGGCACGGCACATTTCGGCAAAGCACCTGGCGATCCTGATGTTGCCAATCGCGCTCACGGCATGTGCGGGCGACGACGAAAGCCGAAGCTTCAGCCTGTTTGACAGCGGCAAGGATACCCCGCAGTCCTTCCCCAACAACTATCGCAGCGAATTGCCGGCATTCATGAAAACCTATCTCAACAACCCGGTCGGCGTGCGCGATGCGGCGTTGAGCGAGCCGGTCATGCGCGATGTCAACGGCAAGATGCGCTACATCACGTGCCTGCGCTACTCCGCACGCGAATCCGACGGCAGCTATCGTGAACCACGCGAACGCGCGGTGCTGTTCGTCAACGGCCGGCTCGACCGCATGATCGAGAAGGGTGGCGAACTGTGTGCGGGCGTAACCCTTGCGCCGTATCCCGATCTGGAAAAGATGACGCGGTGAAGCCCGACCGCGCGGCCTTTGAGAAGGATGCCGCCATCTGAGTTGCCCAAAGACGGGGCTCACGCTTCTTCACGTTTCAGCGAGCCTTTGAAATCTGGAACCGGACGCCTGATCCATGGATCGGTGCGAGAATCCCGCTATTGCAGGCAAAATACGCCTTCGCATGTGGAACAAAACGGCGTTGTGGCGCTGCTGCTACATCGTGTAAGCAAACGTGTTTTGGCCTGCCACGAAGCAACCAAATTGACGCCACGTTGTTTGTTTGATGTCGATCACGACAATAACGGGGAACTTCCATGAAAAAAATTCTGCTAGGCGCGGCCGCATGCGTCGCGTTCGCAGCTCCCGCCTTCGCAGCCGATCTCCCGGCGCGCACCTACACCAAGGCTCCGGTGTATAAGGCGCCCGAGGTCATCTACAACTGGACCGGCTTCTATCTGGGCGGCCACATCGGCGGCGCCTTCCCGGGCGGCAACAGCCTGGACACGACCAATGCCCGGTTCCTGGGCGGCGTTCAGGGCGGCGCTGATTACCAGTTCTCGAACAACTGGGTGATCGGTGCCGAGGCCCAATATAGCTGGCTGACCGGCAACAGCGGCAACGGCGTCCTCTTCCCTGGCGGCACGATCGCGACCGCGAACACCGACCAGCTTGGCTCGGTGACCGGCCGGGTCGGCTATGCTTGGGGGCCCACGCTGCTCTACGCCAAGGGCGGTTATGCCTGGCGAGACAACAACAATCTTGGCGTGACCACGGGCGGCGCGCCGGTCGCCTTCACGGTCGATGCCAATCACCGCGACGGTTACACCGTCGGCGCCGGCCTCGAATACATGTTCACGCCGAACTGGTCGATCAAAGGTGAGTACCAATACTATAACTTCGGCAACACGACCTTTCTCACCGGTCCGGCGCCCGTCATCGGTGCCAAGTTTCGCGATGACGAACACACCGTCAAGCTCGGGATAAACTACCGGTTCGGATGGGGTGGCCCGGTGGCCGCGCGCTACTAAGCCGGCGGGAAGCGAAGCAGACAACGGAAAGGCCGGCGCTGCGCCGGCCTTTTTTGTTGGCTGAAAAATTATTTTCGCAAGCCCGGAACCTGTCGCTAAACTTTCGTCTGTGATGAGGTAGAATGCCGTTGCCGGGGCTTGCGGACACCTACACATGCGCGTTTTCACCTTAGCGTTGGTCTTCTGCGCGACCGCTTTGCCATGCCTGGCCCAGACGGTGCTGAAGTCCGAACCGCTGATGCTCGCCCCCTATGAGGTGGCTTTCGTCCAGAACGCCTTGTGTCCGGCCGGGCAGGTGCTCAAGGTTACCGGTGCCATCAGGGGGTTGCATCGCCGCAAGACCTGCGTGACCTTGGCCACTGAGCAGGCCTCGCTGGCAGTGGCAACGCCCTAGTTTCGCGGTTTAGAAGCCCCGCATGATCCTCACGAATCCTGGATCAGCGCATCCCATGGCAGGTCTTGGGCGGCCTCCTGCTCGGCATCGGCCTGATTCCGTATCGGATCCTCCTGCGGGTCTGCCCGGCAGGGCCTGATTTCGTAGTCGTTGTCCAGCACCGGACGGGGAGCCGGCCTGTCATTCTCGGATGCCGCATCCACCACGAGCCCGCTTTTACGGGCGAGTTTCCAGACATCCGCTTCCGTCGGGTAGGCATTGCTCAGTTTTGCGTCACTGCAAAATAATGCATAGGGCATCATGGGCTCCGCAAACCTCCTTAACGCAGAAGGCCGATTCGGGTTGCAGCGCAGGGGAGAGGCAGGGTGGCGGCCCGGCTGGAGCGTTGAGTCGTAAACGAGTCCTGAATCGAATCAAAAATTTCATACGGGACTCTCCGGGTAGAATCGCCCGATGCTTCCGCCCGCCATGAGCATCATCAGCCAGACCTCCTGTGAGCGAATTCACACAACGCTGTCGATCGCGTTGCTGGCCGCCTGCGCGGCCAATCTGGCGCTGCTGTGCGTCTACCTCTGAAGCGGATTCGCCCGGCGGGGTCTTGATGTTTGGCAATGCGGCCTTGAAAGCCGCCTTCTTTCCCTCGATATTTTAGGCCGATCCTGATCGCGTCCCTGAAAATCGCAGGTCGAAAACCAAAGGACGGTCCCAATGCCGAGAAAGGGAATCACCGGCCACGACGAGTGGGTGGTCACGGAAGCCTTGGCGACGGCGCTTATCGCGCTTGAGCAGCTTCCGCCCAAGCATCAGCCGGCCACGCATATGGACGAAATCAGGAAGCTGCTCGCCGCCGGCTGTCAGTCGGGGACCGTCAACCTCCACCTCGCTCAGGCAAAGTGCCGGTTGTTTCCCGAAATCGATCGGGAGGCGATCTACCGGGAATATGGCCTGGAGGACGGGCAGGCCTGAAGGCCTCGCGGGACCGACAGACAGTGGTGCCGGTTGAGAGGATTGAACTCCCGACCTTCGGTTTACAAAACCGCTGCTCTACCGCTGAGCTAAACCGGCTAAGATATTGAATAATATTTGATAATTTTGGCGACCCTCATTTTGGAGTCGCCTTTTGCTACCGCTTTGCTACCCATTGTCTTTCGACCGCCTGTTTATTGCAGCCTGCAGAGCGGCGTCAACGCGCTCGGCTGCATCTTCCTGCATTCCCGGCAGGACGTGGCTATAAAGGTCCAACGTGATGCCGATCTTGGAATGCCCGAGACGCTCGCTTGCCACTTTGGGGTGGATACCACTGGCGAGCAGATGAGTAGCATGGGCGTGCCGTAGATCGCGGAACCGGATACGGGGCAGCGATGTATCGGCAAGTTTGCGGACCCAATCTTGGGTCAGTGTGTCGGGCTGCAATGGTGAGCCATCCGCTTGCGCCACTACGAAAGTGTCTTCTGACAAACAAACACCGATTTTTAGAAGCTCCTCCGCCTGTCTGAGGCGATATGCCCGAAGCTCCCCAACGAGATGGGCGGACATCGCTATCGTCCTTCCTTTGCCATTCTTGGGTGTCTTGTAGCGGACCTTTGACCCGACCTGTTCTGCGCTCTCCAAAATGGCAAGCTGGCCCGTGGAAAGATCGACGTTCTTCCAGCGCAGGGCAGCGACCTCACCACGGCGCATCCCGCAGAGGACCGCGAGCAGGGCCGGGACTAGCATCCGCGTAGGTCGCAGAGCTTCGATCAGCGCCGCAGTTTGATCCAGACCGTAGGTCTGCATCATCCCGCGATCTGTCTTGGGAGGATCGACCGCGTCGGCCGGGTTGCGTGTGAGCAATTCCCACTTCACGGCCTGCCCGAGAGCTTGCTTAAGGACACGATGCATGTGCGTGACCGTCTGCGGGGAAAGGCCACCAGTGCCCTTCCTACGGCCCTCCGTGAGGGCCTTGGAGTAGGCGGCAGATATCGCAGCGGGCTTTAGCTTGGACAACACCACCGATCCGACGAGCGGGGCTATATTCTTGCGGGCCAGTTCGGAATAGCGGGCGTGGGATTTAGGCGATATTTGCGACGCCATATGCTCGAGCCACCGGTCAAAAAACTGCGCGATTGTGGTCTTGCTGGGCTCAAGATATGTGCCGCCCTTCATTTCGGAAATTAGACGGGCACACTCGACTTGCGCCTGCCTTTTTGTACCTTGGAAGCTGTGCCACTTGCGTTTGCGTTTGCCGGTAGCGGCGTCCCGCTGCTCAAGGATGATTGCCCATTTTCCCGGTGATCGCTCTCGGAGGTGGCCTCGCATGACTCGGCGTCCTTCAGTTGCATGGCAAGCTGGTGCAGGTTTTGGAAGATAGCGTTGCGTTCAATGGGTTCGCCTACAGGTCGGTGTCCAAATTGGGTCCAAGTTCGGTCGGAACCCTTATCGAGGAAGCGTGCTACCGGTTTGCGGGCATGTCTAGACACCTCAATGCTCAGGGATTCAGCCGTAGCCGGTTCTGAAAGAATAGTTCCGAGCGCTCTTCGCAATACTGTCTCAGTGCTCACCCCACACCGCGTCGGCTCACCAGTTGTTGGGTCGGTGGCTTTTTGTTTGGTCAGTACCATGATCCGCTGATCCATTTCCGACAAATTGTCCGTCGCCAGAACGGAAATGAGGATCACCGCAACGGTATCGGGAGTCGCCATGGCCCCACCGCTGTTACGACCTCGCGCTGTGGGAGCAGGGAAAATGCCCAATCTGACAAGCGCCCTTTGTCGCTCGTAGAGAGCAGCCGGAGACAGCCCGAGTAAGCGCGCAAGGGTGGGGAGGAATGCTTTGAGACTGATCATTTCACGACCAGACTAAGAGGATTTATGGTGACTGTCCATAATTCCTCTTGCCTTCCCGATACAAAGATATACCTATATTTGGTGATCGTACAAAAAGGAACACGCTATGAGAAATCGGGATGGGGACGCAAGACTCGTCTATCAGGTGCCAGAGGCGGGGGCGCTGCTTGGGCTAAGCAGGAACGCCTCCTACGAAGCTGCGAAAAGAGGTGACTTTCCTACGATCAAGCTTGGCAAATTGATCAGGGTGCCTAAGGCAGCCTTCCATCGTTTGCTGAATATTCCAATCGAAACCGGCGAATAATGCACTTCGGCTTGTCTCGTCGGCTGGCAAGATAGCAATGGAGAGCTTTGTGTCGAAGGAAACGACTTCCCCTCAAATACTCCGACCGCCTCCCCCTTCGCAACATTTGACGAAAATGTTTGCAGCATTGCCGACGCCGGAATTAAGCGGGTCTGAGCATCCACGTAACAAAATAGAATCCCAACCAAATAAATCAAACTCGAAACGGGGGAGGGGGCGTCCGGCTTCTCACGGCTTATCCAAGGACCCGATCTACACATCCCACCGAGAGGCGAAACGCCGCTGCGAAGATGCAAAGCATCCCGACTATGCCAATTACGGGGGGCGAGGGATAAAATACCTCTTCTCCTCTGTCGTTGATCTGCGGGCCGCTGTTGGAGACAGACCCGAACATCATACGCTCGACCGGATCAACACGGACGGGAACTATGAGGTCGGAAACGTTCGGTGGGCCACCCCAAAGGAGCAAGCGAACAATCGTCGACCCGCAGATTACTATGCGGCCCGGGCTCGCTCTCTCAATTGGAATAGATCAAGAGAACCCCGTGCAGCATATGAGCTAATAGCGAAGCACTGGTCGCTCTCGCTCAAGTGCGTCAACAATGCTGAAAGCATGAGTTCGACAGAAGTGTCTCTTTTGGAAGACCTCCATGATGCGACATCGCTTCCGTTCGCAACATTTTGGGGGGACAGGGAACTGGATACTCACCATGTGATGCTGCCTGCGCTCAACGGAGGGGGCAAAAGCGTCGTTCGCGTCGGCCCGATTGTTACCTCAGCGAATTCGTCGTTTACTCGGCGGGGCCTTCTAGAGGGAACCAATACGATAGAACTCAGAGCGAATTGTACGAGTGAGGAAGTGGCTATCGTAAATACCTTCGTGAAAGCCTTTCGCGGCAACGGCCCAAGCGGGCTTGTTTATTCGAGCATTCACGAAATCAACGATAACCGAATCGAGGGACGGCTGTTGGCCGCTGCAGGTCGCCTGATGTCCCTTAACCTACCATCCAGGGTCGTTCTCGCCTCCGAGCTGGCTGCCTCTCTCTCCATCAATGATGCCGAACCGTTTTTGGCGCGGGAATATCTTTTTCTTCCCGACCTCCACCGGTGGAGCGAAGTCTTTGGCTGTGATCGCAGCGTCACCTATCGGCTTCGCGAGGTCCTGTACGAACGCGAGAAGAACAGGCTGCCGACGATCATCTACGTCGAGGACAGCTTGGCTATGGGTCCAGATTTCCATTCAGTTTTTGCTCATCGATACATGCAGGGCAACTTGAGCAAGGTTTCCGCTCTGAATCATCAGGTGATTGGTCACTGCGCGTCGAGCCAGGGTGACTGCCTTGCAGTTGACGAATGATCCAAACGTAAACGCCGGGGGACATCGATGCGGTGAGGAAGCAGGGGACGCGAGAAGACCGCTCACTCACATTTGGACCATTCATCACCTGCAAAACGGAGTAGAGCATGCCCGTAAAGATAAACGTCCGGTCGGCAGAGGACTACGCCGCCACTGACTCGCGTTTCGATGCTGTCGTTCGTCGACTGGCACCGATCATCCGCCAGTTGCGTGAGGACCCTGCACAACGGTCGACGCGGAAGCTGGCCGACCGGCTCAACGATAGGGGGGAGCATGGTCCGAACGGTAAGCCGATCACCCCTAGCACCATGCGCCGGATACTTCAGCGTCTGCCCGAGCTTCATCTCGGTGAAGGTCCGAGTGATCGCAAACGTGCAGCGAGCGACAGAAGGACGCCTTACCGCTATCGCCCGGGACGGCAATCCCGCTTTACCGGGCTCAAGGAAACGCTCGCCGATATCGCCAAGACCGAATCCTAAACGGCGACGGTCGAAACTTTGGATCATTCATCACCTGCATTTTGAATAGCCGGGCAAACGCTCGTATCGATCAAGCGTGGGGAGGCGTGCATTGAGGAACGTCCGCTCGAAAGCGCAGCATCGGGCATTCGGGAGTGTCCCATGAAAACCTTGAGACAGATTTTGAGACAACCTCAAATCGGAGCCCAAAGGCGTCGGAGTTGCGAGAAACGCGCTCAGGACAGGCGCTGGCGAAATCGACCGTGTGCAGGTCATGCCGACATTTGAGACACTTTCCTACGGTCCCGCGAAACTAGACCTCAGCGGCGCGTCGCCCTATGTCACGAAACGGATAACGAGCCGGTCTGACGATGTCCGTTACCGGGGGAAAACCGGAAGTTGGATTTAGGGGCCGTGAGGTCCAAGTCTGACCCAACTGCGACATCGGCCCGATCAGTTTCTGTGGGAATCGTGTGGCATTTCGCGCTCCCGGCCCGGTCGCCTTGCTCGCCTCGCATAGCGAGGAACCCTCAATCGGTCACGATCCCCGCATGTCGTGCCGCGGAGGCCGCCTGTGTGCGGTTCACCACGCCGAGCGCCTTGAAGATCGCCGTGATGTGCGACTTGGTGGTCTTTTCGGAGAGCTCGAGCGCGCGGCTGATCTCCTTGTTGGTGAGTCCACGGCATAGCTGCCGCAGCACCTCGGTTTGCCGCTCGGTCAGGCGCCCGCCGGCTTCGGGCGGCACATGACCAGCCCCATCGGCCGCAACATCGAGCAGCAGCGGCGGGACATAGATTTCGCCGGCCAGCACCAGACGCAGCGCCGAGAGGATGTTTCGCGGACTGGCTGATTTCGGTACATAGCCGCAGGCGCCCGACTTCAGGGCGCGGCGCACGTCGCCTGGATCTTCCGACGATGACAGCACGATCACCGGCAGCTGCGGACGGCGTTTTGCCAAAACCGGGATCGCCTCCATGCCGCCCTGGTCGGGCATGTTGAGATCGAGAAAGACCGCATTGAGATCGGGATGGGCCTCTACCAGACGCAATCCTTCCGCGGTGTCGGAGGCCTGCAGCACGTCCACTCCCTGCTCGAATTGCCGGAGCAACGCGACGAGCCCTTCCCGCAAGATGGCATGATCATCCACGATGAGCAGTTTCATGGGTCATTATTTCCCGGAATTTCTCCGAACGGCAAGTCAGGGTTTTGGAGCCCGCGAGGCCCCGGGACGGGCCCGATGGCCTCCGTGGAAATTTTCTTCGACCGCATGGGCCTGACTTTACGCCCTCTCTTTATAACGTTACCCCGTTAACGAGGTTACGCTCGCCCGGCCGGAACGGCCGCGACCGATGGGAATCTTGCTGTGACGAAACCGGCCATGCCTCCGCACCGTTTGGACGAACTGCGCGCGGAGCAGATCGCAGGTTTTTACCGTAATTCCACCCCGGGGACCGTAGGCGGCATGGTCGCAGCCCCGATCCTGACGGCAATGCTGCTCTATGAAAACGCCATACGCTTGCGCGTGGCCGCCATTTTCGTGCTGCTCCTGGCCGTGAGCACGGTGGCGCGACTGGTTCTGATCCGGACCTATCTGAAGGTCAACCCACCGGTCGAAGATTGGCGTCACTGGGCTTCCTGGGCGATCGCCACCGCGTTGCTTGGCGGATCGTGCTGGGGATTGGGGGCGTTGTCTTTGATGGACGCGGCTCCCCCGGAATATCAGTTCATGGTGCTGCTGACTTGCGCGGCGCTGGCCGCGGGAGCAATCACCGCGTTTGGTACCTATCTGCCGTCCTATTACTGCAACCTCTTCACCATCATGGTGCCGGGCTGTATCTGGTCGGCGCTGCGCGGCGATGCCCTGCATTGGACCTACTCAGTCCTGTGCGTGCTCTGGATGGTCGTCGTTGCGATTCTTGCAAATTCGTTCAGCAAGTTGCTGAACGAGTCGCTCGCGCTGCAATTTGCCAACCTCGACCTTGCCAACGACCTGCTGCGTCAAAAGGAGCTCGCCGAGGCGGCCAATGTCGCCAAGTCGAATTTTCTGGCATCGGCCAGTCACGATCTGCGGCAGCCGGTGCACGCGCTCAGCATGTTCGTCGGCGCATTGCGCGACCGGCCTCTCGATGAACCCAGCGGCCGGCTGGTGCGGCAAATCCAGAATTCGGTTGGCGCGCTCGATAGCCTGTTCGGTGCGATCCTCGACATTTCGCGGCTGGATGCCGGCGTGATCGAGCATCGGCCGCGGACTTTCGCGATCCAGCCGCTGCTGGAGAGAATCTGCCGCGACGAGATGCCGGAAGTCGATCGCAAGGGCATCGCGCTGCGTCTTGTTCCCTGCAGTCTCACCGTGCAGACCGATCCGGTGCTGCTCGAGCGCGTCTTGCGCAACCTCATTTCCAACGCCGTTCGTTATACCGACAAGGGCCGCGTGGTGGTGGGCTGTCGGCGCGGCGTCCGGCTGAGCATCGAGGTCTGGGACTCCGGGCGCGGTATTCCGGCCGACCAGCAGGATCTGATTTTCCAGGAGTTCTATCAGATCGGAAATCCGGAACGCGATCGGGCCCGCGGACTTGGGCTCGGGCTCGCGATCGTCCAGCGCCTGACGCGGATACTCCATATTCCGATGCAGATGCGCTCGCGTGTCGACAGAGGCTCGGTGTTCAAGCTGTCGGTCGAAGTGGCTGCGAGCGCGCCGCCAGCGATCGAGCCGCCTGCCGAGACATCCCAGGCCGCTCAACCGCCGCTTTTCATCCTGGTGGTCGACGACGAAGTGGCGATCCAGGAAGCGATGCATACGTTGCTCACAGGCTGGGGCCACAAGGTGATCACCGCTGGCTCCTGTGCCGAGATGCTCGGCCATGCGGCCGGCTTCACCAGCACGCCGAACTTGATCCTCTCGGACTATCGACTGCGAGGCGATGAAGAAGGCATCGCCACGATCGAGCGGCTGCGATCCGAGTTCAACAGCGATATTCCCGCGATCCTTATTACGGGCGACACGGCGCCCGACCGGATCCGCCAAGCGACCGCGAGCGACTGTTTTCTGCTGCACAAGCCGGTGTCGAACAGCCGGTTGCGCGCTGCGATTGTCAATTTGGCGATCGCTGCACCGGGCCTGCTGTAGCCGGGACCGCAACAGCGGCCAAGTCCAAACGGAAAAGTCGACGGCGCCAGATCCGGCTATGTCCCGAAAACAACACTGCCGTTCTTTCTGATGGTCTTAAGACCTCCCGAGACCTAGCGGCGGTTGCGATATTCAGCGAGAAATGCTGCCCTGCGGCATCTTGTTAGGGACGGCCTCGCTTGCGATCGACAGTTCGGCACATCGCGCTTGGGTTTTTGGCAGTCCTTGCCGCGCTTTGGCTTGGAAGCGTGCCAGCGTCGGCGCAATGCGCCGGCACAAGCTGTGTGGTGACGAGCAGCGCCGATGCGTCCAACGGCAACGGCAATCCGACGCTGCGCGATGCGATCACCTACGCTAACGCCCATCCCGGAACCACGATCACGTTTTCCAGCGCCATTGCCGGGCAAACTATCACGCTGACTAGCGAGTTGCCGCTCATCCTCGGCAGCGGCACCGTGATCAACGGCGGCAACAACAATATCACCGTCAACGGCGCCAACAGCTATCGCGTGTTCTTCGTCGGCGGTGCCGGACAAACCGGCGAACCC
>Ga0210394_10002302_pt1 | contig 26468 bp, 24 predicted proteins | sample IncBWC12MmetaG_FD_160121 | JGI IMG/M metagenome (GOLD analysis project Ga0210394, IMG submission 160121) | Forest soil microbial communities from Barre Woods Harvard Forest LTER site, Petersham, Massachusetts, United States - Inc-BW-C-12-M | ecosystem: Environmental > Terrestrial > Soil >...
AGGCCGTCGTATTGTTCGGCGAGGGCGAGGAGCGCCGCGACCACGTCGATGTCGAGGACGTCGCTGAAATCGTTCGGCTTGTGCTGGAGTACCGTTCGGCAGGCGTCCTTAACGTCGCGACCGGAACGGTCGCCAGCTTCCGCGCTTTGGCCGACAAGGCGGTCGCCTTGTCGCCGCGCAAGGTCGAGATCAAGGCCTCGCCGCGCAACGGGCCGATGCCGCACAACGGCTATCGTCCGTTCGATCCGGTGGCGACGCTCAAGGCTTTTCCGGGATTTCGCTACACGGCAATCGATGTCGGTCTGGCGCGGGCGCAGCAGCGGGAATTCGGCTGATGCCGCGGGTCGACCTGCTGCGCGCGCTGCCAAAGACCAAGCGCAATATCCAAAAGCGTGCCGAGGCCAAAGATCCCTCCGTCATCGCCATCGCCAAGCAATATGGCGAGATGTATTGGGATGGACCGCGGGAATTTGGCTACGGCGGCTACCGCGACGACGGCCGCTGGCATCCGGTGGCGCGCGATATCATCGCTCGATACGGCCTGCGGCCGGGCGTGCGCGTCCTCGACGTCGGATGCGGGAAAGGATTTCTGGTCAAGGCGCTGCTCGCGGAATGCCCGGGGCTGGAAGCTTTCGGCCTCGACATCTCGCTGTACGCGCTCATGCACTGCGCGCCGGAAGTCATCGGCCGCCTGCATCTCGGTACCGCGGAGCAGCTGCCTTTTCCGGACCGTTCATTCGACTGCGTGCTGTCGCTCAACACCATCCATAACTTCCCGCGCTCGCGCGCCATCGTCGCGATGCGCGAGATCGAGCGGCTCAGCAACGGCTGCGCCTTCGTCCAGGTTGACTCTTATCTGACGCATGAGCAGAAGGAGCTCTTCGAAAGCTGGGTGCTCACCGCGGAATTCCACGATTTTCCAGATGGTTGGCTGAAGGTCTTTGCGGAGGCCGGCTACACCGGCGACTACGACTGGACGATTATCGAGTAGCTTTTCGGACGAGGTCGGGAAGGAATTTTTGGTGGGCAAGAGATACGCGATATTGGGTGGCGGCGGATCGTTCGGAATTCATTCCGCGCTGTATCTGCTCGATCGCGCCGATCCGGAATTGGTGATGGGGATCGGCCGCAATTTGATGCGTCCGGAACCGTTCTCGCTGAATATCGAGAAGCGGCCGCGCTACGAGTATCACGCTTATCACGTCGCCTACGAACTCGACCTCTTGCTCGAACTGCTCGACCGCAAGAAGCCGCAGGTCATCATAAATTTCGCCGCGCAGGGCGAAGGCGCGGTGTCGTGGAAGCACTCGTGGCGCTTCTTCGAGACCAACTCGATGGCGCTCGCGCGCCTTGTCGAAGAACTCATGAAGCGAGATTGGCTGGAACGCTTTATTCAGATCGGCACCTCGGAAATGTACGGCTCGGTCGAGCACGCGACCAAGGAAGATGAGCCGATCAAGCCGTCGAGCCCCTACGCCGCCTCCAAGGTGGCGTTCGACATGTATCTGCTCTCGGTGCACAAGTTCCTCAAATTCCCGATGAACATCATCCGGCCGTCGAACGCCTATTGCCCCGGCCAGTTGTTGCATCGGGTTATCCCGAAAGCGGTGATTTGCGGACTCAAGGGCGAGAAGCTGCCGTTGCACGGCGGCGGTCGTGCCGAGAAGTCTTATATCCATGCGCGCGATCTCGGCCGCGCCATCCATCTTGTGTCTGAAAAGGCGCCGCTCGGCACCATCTACAATGCCGGACCGCCGCTGCCGACCTCGATCCGCGAGGTGGTGGAGCGCATCGCCAGGGCGCTTGGTGTACCGTTCGATCAGCTCTGCGAGGTGACTGGTGACCGCCTTGGCCAGGACTCGCGCTATTGGCTGGACTCCTCCGCCATCAAGCGCGATGTCGGCTGGGAGTCGAAGATCGGGTGGGACGAGGGCTTGGCGGAAATGGTCGACTGGGGCCGCAAATATTTCGACGTGCTCAAAAGCTGGCCGACCGATTACACTCTGCGGGCGTGAGGAACGCGGGCGTGGACGCAAGGACGCAGACGTTACGGCGCAACAGCATCGACGCAGCCGCGGCGCGGCGGCGCTGTCTGGGCTACCGCCGCCGCATCCTCGACATCTCGCAGCAGGTCGGCGCGCTGCACATCGCACCGGCGTTCTCCTGCACCGAGATCACCGACGTGCTCTACAACGGGCTGATGCGCCGCGAGCCGAACGGCGAGTACCGCGATGTGTTCCTGATGTCGAAGGGCCACGGCTGCATGGTCCTATACGTCGTTCTTGAGGAGCAAGGCGTACTGTCGCGCGCCGATCTCGACGCCTACTGCAAGCCGAACGGCCGGCTCGGCGCCCATCCGGACTTCGAGACGCCGGGAATTGCCGCCTCGACTGGTTCGCTCGGCCACGGGCTGGGCATGGCCACCGGCCAAGCCTACGCCGAGAAGCTCAAGAATTCCGATGTACTGATCTACTGCGTGCTGTCCGATGGCGAATTCCAGGAGGGCTCGACCTGGGAAGCGATGATGATGGCGGCCAATCTCAAGCTCGACAATCTCATCGCTTTCATGGACTTCAACGACTTCGGCGGTCTCGAACGCATGAGCGACGGTCATCCGGCATTCTATCCGCTGGTGCCAAAAGCCGAATCCTTCGGCTGGGAAGCGATTGAAATTGACGGCCATGACGAAGGAGCCATGCACGAGGCGGTCATGAGCCGCCGCGGCGGGCGCCCCATGCTGCTGGTGTGCCGAACCGTAAAGGGTAAGGGCATCTCGTTCATGGAGAACGTTCCGATCTGGCATTATCGTTCGCCCAACAAGGAAGAATATCTGCAAGGCCTCAAGGAACTGGCGGAAGCGCCGCTATGAGAAATCGATTTGCCGATACGTTCTACGAATTGGGCAAGGCCGATCCGCGGCTCTGTGTTGTCGTAGCCGATATTTCTCCGGCAGGTTCGATCGCGAAATTTCGGCATGAATTTCCGCATCGTTTCATCAATACCGGCGTTTCCGAGCAAATCATGATCGGGATGACCGCCGGCATGGCGCAGCGCGGCCTGAAGCCGTTCGCCTACACGATCGCGACCTTCACGCTCTATCGCCCGTTCGAGATGGTGCGCGACGATCTTTGCTATCAGAACCTGCCGGTCACGATCGTCGGCATCGGCGGCGGCGTGACCTACTCGACGCTCGGAGCGACGCACCACGCTCAGGAAGATGTCGCCATCGCCAGCACCGTGCCCAACCTCTCCGTGATCGCGCCGTGCGATCCGAACGAAGTCGAGGCGGCGACGCGCTGGTGCGCCACGCAGGATCAGGGCCCGGTCTATCTGCGGCTCGGCAAGGCTGGCGAACCCGATTTGTCGAAAGCGGCGCCGGATCCTTGGATGTTCGGCAAACTGCGCCGGCTGCGCGAAGGCCGCGACGTGTGCATCCTTTCCTATGGCCCGATCATGAAGCGCGCGTTTGCGCTCGCGGAGCGTTTCGAGGCGGCGGGCAAAAGCGCGGCGATCGTTTCGGCGCACACGCTCAAGCCGCTCGATCGCGACGGGCTCGCCGAAATCCTGCGTGCCTTCGCTCACGTCGCCGTCGTCGAGGAGTGCGCACCGAATGGCAGCCTCGCCATGCGAGTGAAGGAGCTGGCCTGGGATACCGGCGTTCGGTGCCGGATCGACACCTTCACGCTCAAGGACGCCTTCATCCACTGCTACGGCAGCCACGACGACATTCTCGATGCCCACGGGCTCGGCGTCGCCGAAATGGCGGCCGGCGTCGGCCTGCAATGAGTTTGGAGTTCGCTTGAGCACCGCCGGTCCTGTTTCCGCCCCCGCCGTCGGCCACAATAAGGCGCAACTCGCCATCGACGGCGGCGAGCCGGTGCGCAGCCGGCCGATGCCCGCGCGCTTTGCGCTCGGCGACGCCGAAGTCGCGCTGGTCAACGAAGTGATCGCGTACTACCAGGCCAAGAAGGTCGACCCAGGCTACCAGGGCGAGTTCGAGAAGCGCTACACCGATGCCTTCGTGAAGTTCATGGGTGGCGGCTACGCCGACGCGGTGGCCACCGGCACCGCCTCGCTCTACATCGCTGTCGCCGCGCTCGATCTGTCGCCGGGCAGCGAAGTGATCGTGTCGCCCATCACCGACCCCGGCACGATTTCCTCCATCATCCTCAACCGCCTGGTGCCGCGGCTTGCCGACAGCGAGCCGGGCGCGTTCAACATGGGTCCCGAGCAATTCGTCGCACGGATCACGCCCAAGACCTCGGCTGTCATGCTGGTGCACTCGCTCGGGCGGCCCGCCGACGTTGCCGGCGTGGTCAAGGAGGCGCATGCCCGCAACATCCGCGTCATCGAGGATTGCAGCCAGTCGCATGGCGCCCGCGTCAAGGGCCGGCCGATTGGCAATTACGGCGACATCGCCGCGTTCTCCACGATGTACCGCAAGGCGCACATGACCGGCGGCGCCGGCGGCGTCGTGTTCTCGCACGACATCGATCTGCATCACCGGGCGCTCGCATTTGCCGACCGCGGCAAGCCGTCGTGGCGCGACGACTTCGACGACCGCAATCCAAACCAGTTCCTGTTTCCGGCGCTCAATTTCCACACCGACGAGATTTCCTGCGCCGTCGGCATCTCGTCACTGGCGCGCCTGCAGGACACACTGCTGCGGCGGCTGGCGTTCGTCGCCGAGCTGACCGGGCGCCTCAACGACCGCGCCGGCATCTGCAAGCCGTTCGGCTATTCGCCGAATGACGCGCCGTTCGTCTATCCGATCGTGGTCGACACCGACCGCATCACCTGCAGCAAGCAGCATTTCGCCCAAGCAGTGATCGCCGAAGGCATCGGGCTCAATCCGCACTATCAGTATCTGGTATCCGACTGGCCGTGGCTGAAGCCCTATCTGTCCGACGATTTCGGCACGCCGAATGCGCGGGCGATGCGCGACCGCTCGTTCATGCTCTATCTCAACGAGAACTACGGCAACTCCGAAGCGGCGGACTGCACCAAGGCGATCGTCAAGGTCGAAAAGCACTTTGGCCGCTGAAGCTCCGAGCACAAGCAACGTGCTGCCTGAAAATTTCCTGTCTGACAGGTCGCCGCTTCGCGGCGACGACGCAGTCGCTGCCATTATCACCGTCGAAGATGGCCGCTATCTGATGCAGCTCCGCGACGACATTCCGCGCATCTTTTATCCGGGCCATTGGGGCTGCTTCGGTGGCGCTGTCGGGCCCGGCGAAGCGTCAGCCGACGCGCTGGCGCGCGAGCTCGGCGAAGAGCTCGAGATGACGATGCCGGCGGCCGCCGAGTTCCTCCGCCTCGATTTCGACCTGACCAGGCTTGGCCAAAAGCGGATTTTCCGCATCTACTACGAGGTGCCGCTCACCGCAGCCGAGGTAAACCAGCTGACGCTGCACGAAGGGGTGGACATGCGCCTATTCAGCGCATCCGAACTGCTCGCGCAGCCGCACGTCACGCCCTACGATTCATTCGCCGTCTGGCTGCACACCGCGCGCAACAGATTGAATCAATCGGCATAGATAGAGCTTTGGTGTCGAGTGCCAATTGAGTCGGCCCTAATCATCGGCAAGGACGGCCTGATCGGAACTGCACTATCCGCCCTGCTGCGATCGAAGGGTATCCGCGTCTACGGCACGACACGGCGCGAGCCCGCCGCTTCCGACATCTTTCTCAATCTCTCCGATCGTTCCCTCGCTGATATCGAATTGCCGCGAACGGACGTCGCGATCATCTGCGCAGCCGCCAATGGCTTCGCGTTTTGTCGCGCCAACCAGGACTATGCGCAGCGCGTCAATGCGGAGGCGCCGCGCATTCTGGCCCGCAAACTCACGGCACGCGGCAGCCGCGTCATCTACCTATCATCGTCGGCGGTTTTCGATTTCAGCCGTCCTCACGTCGACGCCGCGAGCCCGCATTGTCCGACGACGGGGTACGGCCGCTCCAAGGCGGCCGGAGAGGAAAACGTTCTCGCAGCCGGTGAACTCGCTACGATCGTGCGGCTCACCAAGGTGGTCGCGCCAACCACGCCTCCCTTTGGGCAATGGCTACCCAAGCTGCAGGCTGGCCACATGGTCACCGCCTTCTCGGATTTGCACTTTTGTCCGATTCCGCTCGATCGTGTTACAGATGCCCTGCTCGCGATTGCCGAGGCCAATCTTGCCGGAACGTTCCACGTTTCGGGGGCAGCCGACATCGACTATCTCAGTGCAGCCAAGCACCTAGCGGCCCGCATGAGAGTCGACAATTCCAGGATCGCTTGCGACAGCGCGGCGGCGCACGGCATTCCAAAAGAGGAAATTGCCGCATTTACGTCGCTTGACACGGTTCGGTACACGAGTTTGACCGGAGTACAACCGCTTGAACCTTTCGACGCCCTTGACGCGGCCTACGGCCCTTCGACCGGCGACGTCGGACCTCGAACACCATGGCTGATGGAAGCGAAATAGAGGCGGGCGAAGCGCACTATCGCAAGATGGTGGCCGCCGTTCGCGCGCAGGGCGCCGAACGCCTCGGCCTGATGAGCGGCTGGGCGTGGCACGACGACCCCCGGCATTTGCTCTTCACACTGTCACGCTACAAGTTCGTCGCCAAAATGATGGCGGGCCGGGAGCACGTCCTTGAAGTCGGATGCTCGGACGGCTTTGCCACGCGACTTGTCTCGCAGACCGTCAAATCCATCGTCGCCATCGATTTCGATCCGCAGTTCATCAATGACGCGATCGAACGGAAATCGACCCGCTGGCCAATCGACTTTCGCGTGCATGACATCATCGCATCGCCGCTAACGGAAACATTCGATGGCGCGTATGCGTTGGACGTTATGGAACACATCCCGCGGGAGCAGGAAGACCACTTTCTAGGAAATATCTGCGCGTCGTTGTCGGACACGGGCAGCCTTATTGTCGGCAGTCCTTCCCTGGCCTCGCAGCAATATGCTTCACGCCTGAGCAAAGAAGGCCACGTCAATTGCAAGACCGCGGAAGAACTCAAGACCACGTTGCTGCGCCACTTCGCGCAGGTTTTCATTTTCAGCATGAACGACGAGGTGGTGCACACCGGTTACACAAATATGGCGCATTATTACATGGCGCTGTGTTGCTTGCCGCAAGGCGCTACGAAGGCCTGAGGGTTCACGCGTACGATAGCGTCTTCTCGGTGTGGACGCGATTGGGATTCGGTAAAGTCCGATACATACAGACAATGGCCCGTAGGGAGGCAGACGCCGTGGGCGAACTTACGGCGGATGTCAATTCCGAACCGCTCGTCAGCGATAGAGGAAGATAAAGGGCGGTCGCAGCATGACAAACAGGGAAATTAGGGTGTGGGCCCTGCTGCTCATCTTCGGCCGAAACCCGCCTAGCGAACAGCCGAGGTTTCCCTCGTAGAATCAAGGTCCGAGGAGGGCGTCGGTCGATCGCCAGTGATGCTCGAATTTCGGGTGGCGTTTGAGGAATTTTTCTAGATCCGACCCGATGCGTGCGCGAAGGCGAGTCAGCGTAGCCGGTTCCAGCTCTCGCATCAGATAACCTGCCATACGCGATTTCCATTTGGCGCAACTCTCAAGCCATGCCGGTATCAAGACGGAATCCCGGAACTTAAGAAGCTCCTCCGACTCGACCAATCTGATGCGGATATCGCGAGGCAACGAGCGCCATTGATCCCTGTCAATGCTAACGCATAATGGATGGCTGCCGAGACCGAAACGGGTAAACCTGTCGTCTGGACCAAACGATAGCATCTCAGCAAAAGGATACGTGTTCGAATACATCGTCCGACCGGCCAAGCCGAGTCCCAGTTGGACGGTATGTCCGAATGCTTCCACTGCAATCCAGTTCTGGACCATGAGGTGATGAATTTGCGTGTTCTCGGAAACGCGAAACGCCTCATGAGTGAATTGGCTATCCACGCCGATTGCCTCGAACACTCGGCCCAAAACAGGCAGCCGCACAGAGGAGGATCGCTCGAGGTCAATGGGCACCCAGGATTCGAAATGCTGCGCGTAAGTTTGTCCGACCGCGAAGTGCCGCGGCCTTGAGAGGCACTCGTCGAGCAGCCTTCCGATCCGAGCCGCATCCAAGGAAGAGCGGGAAAGCGGGCCACTAAACAACTTCGCTGTTAAGCCCGAGTCTCGCCAGATTGCACGCATGTGGCGATAATACGATGGGCCCCGGCGCCAATGGGTCTCGAGTCGATGGAGCGTTTGCACGCGCTTTCGTTTTGGCCAGTCAGTCAGGACGTATACAGCCGAGCAGAAGGGCGTCTTGGGGTCCGCCGGCCAGAACAAGTATGTGCCGCAATATCTGGCAATCAGTTCAAGATTGAAACTCGAAATCACCAGCTGCACAGGATCGCGGACGCCATGGATGAATAGCATGCGCGTTGTCACGCTTGCCAAGCGTTCGGCGACTTCCTGTCCGGCGAGCTGATTTGCGATGAAATTGTGCTGAACGAGACCAGTTTTCAGATGCTCGGACCCGTTCAGAACCTGCTCTTGATACTTGGCGAGCAGTCCCGACTCGTTGCGTTTTTCAATAGCGCGATCCAACTCCTGTTTGGAAACGACGAACACATCGGGATGCAGCGGCAGGAGCGAGCTAAGCTCGGTCGAAAGTCCGCGCAACGTCGGTGCGTAGAGGAAATCGAACTTGCGTCCTCGCGGCGTGGCACCGGACTTTAAGGCCTCGAAGCGCGCAATCTCGCCGTCGAGCCGCCTCAGCTGCTCCTCCGGATAGGGATTGCGCGGATCATCCACGTCTGCCTGGATGAGCAGGCGTTGCGCTAGCTCGAGGTCGCCTTCTAGGATGGCCACCTCGGCACGGGCGCAGAGGCTCTTCGATCGCGCACGGGGGTCAAATGACAATGATCGCCCCGGCATTGACATAAGAAGCCCGATTGGATGCTACAGGAACTGGATTGTATAGGAACTTGCGCACCGGGAGAAGTGGCCATTCCGCGAATGGCGCAGTGGCGGGCGGTTCAAGACGCGGCTTGGCAACTGACAATAGAATCGGCGGCCTCACGGAGCGATGGATCGCCTATTAGGTTCTGGCGAGATCAATTTCTGTTGAAGCCGAACAGGCGCACGTACCAAACCAGTTGACGGATGGCATCCTTCTCGGCACGAGCGGCTTGTCGCAACTTTCGCCAGACGGCTTGTCGATGATAAATGATGATGAAGATCGGGCGGAGAATCACTAAGCACGTCGTCAGCACACGCGCGGCAATGCGGCATAGCCTCTCGGTCCAACCATCCGCGCCAAAAAAGAGCGATCGGTTCGGAGGCGTGACATAGCGGAGCAACTCGCGCATTGCACGATCTTCGACCTCATTCCATTTCGCATTAAGCGGTTGCGCGTGCCAGCGGACCGGCAGAAAAAACGCGCGGCGCTTGAATAAATCGAAGAATGCACTCTTGTAGCTGGCGCCGAATTGCGCTTTGGCAACGAGTTTGCCGGCAAACGGAATCTGATGCTTCACGATTCGGCATTCAGCAATCGGCCCCCAACCGGCGACAAACATCTCGTCGGAATCCTGGACAACATGGATTTTCGTTAGATCCTTGGCGTTGTTGAACAGATAGTCTCCATCGATCGTCCACCGATCGAACGTCGACGTGTCGTGGTCGGCGATCGCACCGTAATCAAGTAGCATTGGCTGCCAATTCAAACAGTGGATCAGGATGCCGTTCTCGCCGGGCACCCGCCACCAAGCGGCCGAAACAATTAAGAGGAACCCGGGCGCATCCCACTCATAGGAGAGCATCTCGTTGTGGAGGCCATTGACGGCAGCATACGCCATCTGCCGCCCGGTGATGACGAGCGCCATGCCGTTTTCGGTTCGGCTTGAGCCCGAAAGAACGCCCATTTTGTGTAACTGGCCAAAGAATGCCTCTTCCCCGAGGCGCAGCGCTGGCGCGATGACGAGCTGAAACCCGGAGCATGCAAGGTGCTGCAAGCGCGCAACGGTGCCGTCGCTGAACATGAAGTCGGGGTCAAGCACCATCGCGTAGGCAGCATCGCGAAACGCTCTTTCGCAGGCAAGCTTGTGTCCAATTCCCATATGGTGGTAGTTGGAGCGGCCCGGAGGACATGGTGGAATTTCAATCAACTCCGGACTGATGTAGCGCTGCATTGCGCGAAAGAGCGGGCATGAATTGATCGCCTCCCAATCTGCCGCTGTCGTCGCAATCAGGAACTTGCTGAGTTGTCGGGTCGAAAGCGCGGGAAGATTGCCCGGTGACAATAAGCTCGGAAGGCAATAGTCGAGAAAATAATCGCGAAAGCGATCGCCCCACAGGACGACGATGAAGTAAAATGGCCGTTCCAGCACACTATCCATTGGGCTCGTAATAGCGGCAATGAGCGGTGGAATCAATACCGGAGCTCCAGCGATCTCGGACCCTACAGCAGTCTGCGATCCGCGTGAAAAAGTCCGCATGAACTTTGGCGAAACGAAACTGGAGCCGACGGATTCCGCGCTCGGTGCAACACCGCCGATGTCACTGTCGGTGATCTTGCCGAATTTCAACCACGCCAAGCTCATCCCGCGCGCGCTTCGCGCCTATCTGAACCAGACGCCGCCGGCCAGGGAAATCATCGTCATCGACGACGGCTCAACCGACGACAGCGTGAAGATCATCGAGGATTTCTCCCGCCGATATCCGGCGATCCGTCTCATCCGGCATCTGCGTAATCGCGGTGTTGTCGCCGCGATCAGGTCCGGCTTGGATGTAGCGACCGGCGAATATGTCCTGCTCGGTTCGTCTGACGATTATGTTCTTCCCCGCCTGTTCGGCCATGCCGACACGGAATTGCGCGCAAATCCGCTGGCCGCTTTGTTCTGCTCCGGGGTCGCGCTTGTCTCGCTCGACAATCGCGTGATCGGTCTTCGCCCCGTCACCCAGCCGTGCCGCAGCCGGCGCTATCTCTCGCCTGCCGACGTTCGCCGCGCCGTCCGCACTACCGATTTCTGGTTCATTGGCGGCTCGACGGTCTATCGGCGGCAGCTATTGGCCGATATCGGCGATTTTGATCCGAGACTCGGTTCGATCACCGACACGCTGACCACGCGCCTTTTGGCCTTCGGCCATGGCTTCTGTTACGACCCGGCGGTGCTGGGCGCCTACAACAAGGACCCGACGAGTTTTTCCGCGCGTAACGCGCTGTCGGTCGAGGCCAGCCTGCGCCTGCTCCACGCCGCCGATGCCTGGATCGTCGAAAAATTCGCGCCGGAGGATCGCGACGAGCAGCGGCGGCTGTTCGGGCGGCGCATGCGGTTCGGCTTCGCGCGGCTGTGGGTAGTGTGGCGCGATGGCACGCTGAACACCGACGCGGTCTCCGACATTCTCGGCTTCGGTCCGGCCGATCGCACAGTGCTCGCGGCGCTCGCCCGCGTGCCGCTTGTCTCCGGCCTGCTCGTGCTCGGCTGGATGACGCTGCGCATGCGGCCGTTCGGCGCGCTGGCGACGGTGCAGGCCGCGTGGCGGCATCTGTGTTTCAAATGGTTCGGCCGCGCCGCGGTTCAGCGCCAGGTCGATGAAATTTGCCGGCCGCGTGCCGAGGCCTCTGCTCGATCCGCCGACTAAAATTCAGCGATCAGCGGCGTGAATATCACCTGCCGGCCTTGCGTGGCGGCACCGTCTTGCGATCGAGGATGATGGCGGCCGCTTCGACAAGCGAAGCGACCGTGCTGTCCGGCACGGCGGCTTGATCCTGCACGTAGCCATAATCGACGAAGATGGTGCGGCAGCCGGCGGCCTGACCGGCGAGCACGTCGCGCCAGCGGTCGCCGACGATCCAGCTCGATGACAGGTCGATGCCGTGCCGTTCCGCGGCGTCGAGCAGCAGGCCCGGCTTCGGCTTGCGGCATGCGCAACGGTCGGCATCGGCGTGGAAGCAGATCATGATGTCGTCGATCGGCAGCTTGCTGCGGATCTCGTCGTGCATCGCCTCTACAACGGGCCGCGGCGTCAGCCCGTTGGCGACATCGGGCTGGTTGGTGACGATGACGATGAGGAAACTGGCCTCCTTGAGCCGCCGCGCGGCTTCCGGCACACCGGGCAGGATGCGGAATTCGGCGAGGCTGCGCGGCGCCACCGGCTTGCCGTTGCGGTCCAGATTGGCGTTGATCACCCCGTCGCGGTCGAGGAAGACGGCTCTCACCATTTCGTGGCGTTTTTCTGCATCTTGGGATGCGACACCAGGCAATGCCAGACCACGGCCTGGAACGCTTCCGTATGCGGTGTGACGCGGCTGTCTTCCACGGTTGGGATGACGACGACGCAGTCGCCCGCCTTCTTGGTGTAGCCGCCGTCGCGGCCGACCACGCCGAGCACCCGAAGCCCGCGCGCCTTGGCCTCCGCAATCGCCGCTACGATGTTGGGGCTTACGTTCTTTTCCATGTTGCCGCCGCCGACCGAGAAGATCAGGATCGCATCCTTCGCATTGGCCCGGCTTACTTTGAGCCACTCGGAGAATACCGTCGGCCAGCCTTCGTCGTTGGTGCGCGCCGTGAGCTCGGAAACATTGTCGGTCGGCGCATAGGCCTCGATGCCGCACAGCTTGCGGAAATCGTTCACCGCATGACCGGCATTTCCGGCGCTACCGCCGACGCCGATAATGAAAAGACGACCACCCCGATCGCGCAGGCTCGCAAGCTCGCTGCACAAGGCCTCGATCGATTCCGGCTCGATGCGACGGGCGATTTCGACAACCTCGTCGAGGAACGTGGCCGCATGACTCATTGCCGAATCCTCATGCCAAAGTCGTTATTCCAAGGTCCTCTTCGGAAATCCCCGGTCCCGATGCGGCGGCTACTTCTATCCTTTGTGGCGGCTGGATGTACAGTGTATCGACGGAACCAGTTGCGAGGCCGGCGGCGATGCGCTTGAAGTGCCGGTTCGGCCGCTTGCTAAGAGCGGCATGTAAGGCAAAACGGAAAAGCACGAAGGCTGATGATGCCGCAAGATTCAGTCCTGGTTGCCGGCGTGGCGCAAACGGATGAATGATGAATAGCTCGCGAAAGGGCATCGTTCTGGCGGGTGGCGCCGGCACGCGGCTGTGGCCGCTGACGCTCGTCAGCACCAAGCAGCTGCTGCCGATCTACAACAAGCCGATGATCTATTATCCGCTGACCACATTGATGCTGGGCGGCATTCGCGACGTATTGATCATCACTGCCGAACCCGAGGTGCCGCGCTTCGAGTCGCTGCTTGGCGACGGGCGTCAATGGGGCATGAACATCAGCTACGCGATACAGTCGGAGCCCGATGGGATCGCCAAAGCCTTTATCATCGGCGAAGAATTCATCGACGGCCGGCCCTGCGCCCTGATCCTGGGCGACAACATCTTTTACGGTTCCGGCCTTGGCGATCTCATGCAGCGGAGGGTTCAATGCGACAGCGGCGCCACCGTCGTCTGTCATTGGGTCAACGATCCAGGTCGTTACGGAGTTCTGGAATTGGACGGCCAGGACCGGCCCGTGCATATCGAGGAAAAGCCCAAGGAACCGAAATCGAACTGGGCGGTGACGGGCTTGTATTTCTACGATGCGTCGATCGTCGAGGTTGCGCGCAAGCTCAAGCCGTCGGCCCGCGGCGAGCTTGAGATCACCGACGCCAATCGCGTTTACCTCGAAGCGGGACGGCTTGAAGTCGAGAAACTCGGCCGCGGTTTTGCTTGGTTCGACGCCGGCACACATCAGTCGCTCCTGCAGGCATCCGAATTCATCTACACGGTCGAAGAGCGCCAGGGTCTCAAGATCGGGTGCCCGGAGGAGGTTGCCTATCGCATGGGGTTCATCGATGGGCCGGCGCTCGAGCGGCTCATCGTCCCGATCGCAGATAGCGAGTATGGCGCGTATCTGCGTCGCGTCCTGACATTTGCAGCATGACGAAAGGGATGATTCCGGTGGCGGCGCCGCTGGCGCAGTATCGCGCGCACGCTGACGCGGTGCAGGCCGCGATCCTGCGTGTCCTGGAGAGCGGCCAATACATCCTCGGCGACGAGGTCGCGGCACTCGAGCGCGCGTTCGCGGCTTATTGCGGCGGCGACCATGCGGTCGGTGTTGGCAGCGGCACCGATGCTCTCGTGCTGGCGCTGAAGGCACTCGGGATTGGAGCGGGCGACGAGGTTATCACCGTGTCGCACACGGCGGTCGCAACGGTCGCGGCGATCCTTGCGGCGGGCGCGACGCCGGTCCTGGTTGACGTCGACGAGACCTATATGACGCTCGACCCCGGCACGATCGATGGCGCCGTTACCTCGCGCACCAAGGCCGTGATCGCCGTACACCTTTACGGCCAGGCCGCCGATCTAGACGCCATCATGGCTGCCGCGCGCCGGCACGGACTGCGGGTCATCGAGGACTGCGCGCAGGCAGCGGGCGGCGGTTATCGTGGGCGCCGGCTCGGCAGTATCGGCGACGTGGGGTGCTTCAGCTTTTATCCGACCAAAAATCTGGGTGCGATCGGCGACGGTGGTCTCGTGTTGACATCGGACGCAGGTCTCGCGGAACGGGTGCGCCGGCTACGTCAGTACGGCTGGGATGACAAGCGCGAGGCAAGCGAGCCGGGTATCAGTTCGCGTCTCGATTCGCTGCAGGCGGCGATCCTGCAATCGAAGTTGCCTTATCTCGACGCCGACAATGCGCGGCGCCGGGCCGTCGCCAGGCGCTACGATCTCGGCCTCGCGGGATTGCCGCTCACGATCCCTAAAGTGCGCGCCGCTACCGATCATGCCTATCACCTCTATGTCGTCACTTGCGCGGCACGCGACGGCCTGTCGGCACACTTAGCCGCTCACATGGTCGGCTGCGCTATCCATTATCGCTTGCCGGTACACCGTCAGCATGCCTACGCCGAACGCGCGATCGCGCCACCAAGCGGCTTGCCAGTCACCGATTACGTCTGCCGCCGAATCCTGTCGCTGCCAATGTACCCCGAGCTGAGCGACGCGGAGGTCGACCGGGTGATCGCGGCCGTGCGCAGCTATTTCGAGGCGACAAACCGGCCGATGCCATGACGGTCCATGATGGTCCATGACGGTCGATCGATTTAAACTCGTCGTCGGCGAACCGGAAGCCATGAATCGGGTGTTTAGCATCCAATACCGCTTAACGGCGCGAATGAAACGATGACGGCCAAGTTGTTCGATCTACGTGACGTGCGAACGATCGATCTGCCGTGTCACGCACGCAATGACGGCGAAGTTGTCATCGCGGAGAGCGGCGACAGCGTGCCCTTCGCCATTGCGCGGGTGTTCACCGTCACCGCTCCGCGCGATGCCGAGCGAGGAAAGCATGCACATCGAATGTGCTCACAATTCATGATCTGCGTGCACGGTACGGTCGATGTCGTGTGCGATGACGGCGGCAATCGACGCTCATTCACGCTCGATCGAAGCAACCTGGCTTTGCTGGTTCCTCCCACCATCTGGAGCACTTTGACCTACCGGCACGCGAATTCCGTCGTCGCCGTGCTGTGCGATCGTCGCTATGAAAAAGACGACTATGTCCGCGACTATGCGGAATTCGTCGCCATGCGCAAGACGTTGCCGCAGTGACAGTGATCGCGCAAATCGGTCCGGGCAAAGATCAATGGCTATGGTAAGAAGATTTGCGTGGGTGGCATCGCTCAACCGATTCGTGAAGCGGGCCATCGATCGTGTATGTACCGGAACCTCTCGATACTGTGGTTCTGTTTATCAGTTACAAACCGAATCTGCGACGCGATCATGTCCACGCTGTTAATTACCGGCGGTGCCGGATTCATCGGCGCCAACTTTGTTTCCTTTTGGCGGCGTTCGCGCCCGACGGACCGGATCGTCATCCTCGATGCCTTGACTTATGCCGGAAATCTCAACAGCGTGGCGCCTCTTTGCGGCGATCAAACGTGCGAATTCGTTCATGGCGATATTTGCGATGCCGGGGCGGTGCAAGCGTTGTTCAGGAAATACGATTTCGACGTGGTGGTGCATTTCGCCGCCGAAAGCCATGTCGATCGCTCGATTTACGCCTCTCAGGTCTTTACGCGCACCAATGTGCAGGGCACTCATGTTCTGCTCGACGCCGCGTTGACGGCTTGGAAATCGTCGTTCGGCGGGCGCCGATTCCATCATATCTCGACCGATGAAGTGTTCGGTTCGCTCGGGCCGGATGAGCCGCCGTGGACCGAATTGTCGCGCTACGATCCGAAGTCGCCCTATGCCGCCAGCAAAGCGGCGAGCGATTTCCTCGTCCGGTCCTACGCGCACACGCACGGTTTGCCGGTGACGATCACCAATTGCTGCAACAATTACGGCCCGTATCAATTTCCCGAAAAGCTCATTCCGCTGATGATTTTGAACGCCCTCGCCGGACAAAAACTGCCGATCTACGGCGACGGCGGCAACATCCGCGACTGGCTGTTTGTGGAAGATCACTGCGCCGCCATTGCGCTGGTGTTGCGGCAGGGCCGCTTGGGCGAGACATATAATATCGGCGGCGGCCGGCAGATGCCGAATATCGAACTCGTCGGTTTACTGTGTGACGAGATTGATCGCCGGTTTGCCGGCGATAAGAGTCTCGCGGCGCGATTTCCCGATTGTCGCGCCGCCAATGGCAAGAGCACGCGCACGCTGATGACTTTTGTCAAAGACCGGCTGGGACACGACCGCCGTTACGCGATCTGCGCGGACAAGCTTGCGCATGAGCTGGGCTTCCGCGCTGAAACGACTGTAGCCGACGGTCTGGCGCGGACTGTCGATTGGTACCTGGCCAACGAGGCTTGGTGGCGGCCTATCCGGAGTGGAACTCACCGCGATTGGATCGAGCTACACTACGGCGCGGCGACTTGACGGGCTCGATCTTGAACAAACTGCCCACCGATCTGCGGCGTCTCGAAGCGGAATCGATCTACATATTCCGCGAGGTGGCGGCCGAATTCGAGAAGCCGGTCCTGCTGTATTCGGTCGGCAAGGATTCGTCCGTACTTTTGCATCTCGCCCGCAAAGCATTCTTTCCCTCAGCCTTGCCGTTTCCGCTTCTGCATATCGATACGACGTGGAAATTTCACGAGATGATCCGCTTTCGCGACGAGACGGCCGCGCGGTTTGGCCTCGATTTGATCGTGCACGTCAATCGCGAGGGATTGGCGCAGGGCATCAATCCGTTCACGCACGGCTCGTCGTCCTATACTCACGTCATGAAAACCGAAGCGCTGAAGCAGGCGCTGACTGAATACGGATTCGATGCCGCATTCGGCGGCGCTCGCCGTGACGAGGAGAAGAGCCGCGCCAAGGAGCGCGTCTTCTCGTTCCGCTCCGCCAATCATGTTTGGGATCCGAAGAACCAGCGGCCGGAGCTCTGGCACATCTACAATTGTCGCGTCGCCGCGGGCGAATCGATCCGGGTTTTCCCGTTGTCCAATTGGACCGAGCTGGACGTCTGGCGCTACATCGAGCATCAGGAAATCCCGGTGGTGCCGCTATACTTCGCGGCCTCGCGCCCGGTAGTCCAAAGAAGCGGCGGCCTCATCGTCGTCGACGATGACCGGTTTCCACTGGAGCCCGATGAACATGCGGTGACTCGCGTCGTCCGGTTTCGGACGCTTGGTTGCTATCCGCTCACGGGGGCGGTCGAATCCGCCGCCGCCACGGTCGCCGACATCGTCCAGGAAATGCAGGTCGTGGAGACCTCCGAACGCGCCGGACGACTGATCGACCACGATCAGTCCGATTCCATGGAAAAGAAAAAACGTGAAGGCTATTTCTGATCCGAACGCTGCCGCCGCCGCAGCCGTTGCGCCGGGTCCTTTCGCTGCGGACCGCGACCAGCTCTGTGTGCTCACCTGCGGTTCCGTCGACGACGGTAAGTCGACGCTGATCGGCCGGCTTCTCCTCGATGCGTCGCTCGTTTTCGACGATCATGTTGTGGCGCTCGCGCGCGATTCGAAGGCGCATGGCACCGTGGCGGGCGACCTCGATCCCGCATTGCTGGTCGATGGGCTCGAGGCCGAACGCGAGCAGGGCATCACCATCGACGTCGCCTATCGTTATTTCGGCACGCCGCGGCGGCGCTTCATTGTCGCCGACACGCCGGGTCACAAGGACTACACGCGCAATATGGTGACGGGCGCATCGACCTCGGATCTCGCGATCCTGTTGGTTGACGCCGCGAAGGGCCTTCTCGAACAGACGCGGCGGCACGCCTTCCTGTGTTCGCTGCTTGGCATTCGCGAATTCGTCCTCGCCGTCAACAAAATGGACCTGATCGGCTTCGACGAGCGCCGTTTCCAAGATATTGCCGAAGCCTTCGCGCAGTTCACCCGCCGATTTTCCGCATGTCGCGTCGTCGCTATTCCGACCTCCGCGCTCCACGGCGACAACGTGGTGCGGCGAAGCGCGCGGATGCCCTGGTATAGCGGCCTGCCGCTGCTTGAATATCTCGAGACCGTCGCGGTGGACGAACGGCCTAGCGCGACGCCGCTGCGACTGCCGGTGCAATACGTCAACCGACCGAATGCGAATTTCCGCGGCTACGCCGGAACGGTCGCGTCCGGCGCGCTGCGTAAGGACATGGAGATCGTGATTCCGCGTACCGGGGCGCGATCGCGCATCGCGGGGATCGTGACCATGGACGGCGAGCTCGACAGCGCAGCCGTCTCCGACGCCATTACTGTCGTGCTTGCCGATGCCATCGACGTATCGCGCGGCGATATTATCAGCTCCACCGAAAAGCCGCCGCAGCGGGCCGACGCCTTCGCCGCGCATCTCGTTTGGATGTCGGAAACGCCGCTCCTTCCGGGCCGCTCCTATTGGCTCAAAGCCGGCGCGCAGACCATCGGCGCCACAGTGACGGAGCTCAAACATCGCATCGACATCGAAAATTTTGATCGTCTCGCCGCCAAGGAACTGCATCTCAACGAGATCGCATTCGTCAATGTCGCAACCGTCGAGCCGATCTGCTTTGACCCATACGACGAGAGCAGGGAAACCGGCGGGTTTATTCTGATCGACCGGCACAGCAACGCGACGGTGGGCGCCGGCTTGATCCGCTTCGGCCTGCGCCGCGCCGCCAATACCTATTTCCACGCGTTTGAAGTGACGAAAGCGGCGCGGGCGCGGCTGAATGCCCAGAAGCCGGCGCTGCTGTGGTTCACCGGCCTGTCGGGCGCCGGCAAATCGACCATCGCCGACCAACTGGAAAAGAAGCTTCACGCGCTGGGCAAGCACACTTTCGTGCTCGACGGCGACAATGTCCGCCATGGGCTCAATCACGACCTCGGATTCACCGAGGCCGACCGTGTCGAGAATATCCGCCGCGTCGCCGAAGTGGCGAAACTGTTTGTCGAAGCTGGGTTGATCACGCTGGTGTCCTTCATCTCGCCGTTCCGGGCGGAACGCGAGATGGCGCGAGAGCTCGTCGCGCCCGGCGAATTCATCGAAATATTCGTCAATACGCCGCTGGATGCCTGCGAGCGGCGCGATCCCAAAGGACTGTATAAGAAGGCTAGGCGGGGCGAATTGCAGAATTTCACCGGGCTCGATTCGCCCTACGAGCCGCCAACCAATCCCGAACTGATTCTCGACGCGCTCAGCGAGAGCGCCGCCGATCTCGCCGACCGCATCATCGATCTGATGCAGCGGCGCGGCATGCTGTCCTGACATTTCTCGCTCGTCCTTGCACCAGCCGCATAGAAAAACACGCGCGCAATGCCGACTTCGCAACATCCAGTCCTAATTACGGGCGCAGCGGGCTTTGTCGGCTTTGGCCTGGCGCGGCGCCTGCTGGAAGGCGGCCGCGCCGTCGTCGGTATCGATAGCGTGAATGACTATTATGACCCCGCGCTCAAGGAGGCGCGGCTCGCCGTTCTGCGGCAATTCAACAACTTTACCTTTCACAAGCTCGATCTTGCCGACCGCGAGCGCACCGAGACCTTATTTCGCGACGGCGAATTCGGTCCGGTGGTGCATCTCGCCGCGCAGGCGGGTGTGCGCTACTCGTTGCAAAATCCTCATGCCTATCTCGACGCCAATCTCGCGGGCTTTCTCAATATTCTCGAAGGCTGCCGCCGCCGCCGCACCGAGCATCTGGTCTTCGCCTCATCCAGCTCGGTCTACGGCGCCAATACGCGCCTGCCGTATTCCGTGCACGACAACGTGGATCATCCAATCAGCATTTATGCCGCGACCAAGAAGGCGAACGAGCTGATGGCCCACGCCTACAGTCATCTTTATGAGCTGCCCGCCACCGGATTGCGGCTTTTCACCGTCTACGGTCCGTGGGGCAGACCGGACATGGCGATGTTCATCTTTGCCAAGGCCATTACGGAAGGCCACCCGATCAGACTGTTCAATTACGGCCGCATGCGGCGCGATTTCACCTATGTCGACGATGCCATTGATGCGGTCGAGCGCGTCATCGCGCGCGTGCCGGTGAAAACAGATACAGCGCCGGGCGGCGAGCTCGATCCGGCGAACAGCACCGCGCCGTGGCGGATCTACAATATCGGCAACAATCGCAGCGTCGAGATTTCACGCGTCGTCGAGCTCCTGGAGCGGGAATTCGGCCGCAAGGCCAAGATCGAGCTTGTCCCGATGCAACCGGGCGACGTGCCGGAAACCTGTGCCGAGGTCGACGACCTAATGCGCGACGTCGGTTTCCGCCCTTCGACGCCCATCGAACAAGGCGTTCGCAGTTTCGTCGCCTGGTACCGCGATTATCATCGGCAATAAGCGCCCCAGATGAGCCGGAAATGACATTTCGTCTTACCGTCCGGCCTAGACTATAGTGGCGGCATGATCGAATTTTTTCGCAACCCGCGCCGCGTTCTGATCGTCGTTCACGACCTCGTCGTCACCGTGCTGGCGATGCTGGCCACGCTCTATGTTCGCTTCGGCAATGGCGAAAATGGCGGCCTTGCGGTGCGCTATCCGTGGCTTGTCGTCATCCTGCCCTGCTACGTCGTCTATGCTGGAATAGTCTATTGGTATTTCCAGCTCTATATCGGCAAGTGGCGCTTCGCATCCTTGCAGGATTTGTCGAACATCGTTCGCGCCGTGACGGTATTGGCGATTTCGCTGTTGGTGCTCGATTACATACTGCTCTACCCGGCTTTTTACGGTTCCTATTTCTTCGGAAAGATCACGATTGCGCTGTACTGGCTGTTACAGATGTTCTTCCTCGGCGGCCCGCGCTTTGCTTACCGGCTGTTCCGACATTCAAGGACGCAGCAGCACGTCAAACAGCCAGATGCAGTTCCGACGCTTCTGGTCGGGCTAGCGGCCGATGCCGACGTGCTGTTGCGCGCCGTCGAAAGCGGCGCTGTCAGGAAAGTGCGGCCCGTCGGCATTTTGTCGCCGTCGTCGGCCGATCAGGGGTTGGCGGTGCGCCGCGTTCCGGTGCGCGGCCGCCCGAAAGATCTTGAAACAATCGTCGCGGCGCTGGCGGCGCAGGACATTCGTGTCGGCCGGCTCGTCCTCACTCCGAGCGCACTCGAGCCGGAGCTGCATCCGGAGACGATGCTGATGCAGGCGCGCCGGCTCGGTCTCGCCGCCAGCCGCATGCCGTCGCTCGGCGCCGGCGAGGAGGCGCTGCGGCTCGCGCCGGTCAATGTCGAGGACTTGTTGCTGCGGCCAAGCGTGAAGATCGACTACCGCCGGCTTGAAGATTTCATCAAAGGCAAGACCGTCGTGGTCACCGGCGGCGGCGGCTCGATTGGTTCGGAGATTTGCGATCGCGTCGTCACCTTCGGCGCCGGGCGGCTACTGGTCGTCGAGAATTCGGAGCCGGCGCTGCACGCCGTCCTCGAACAGCTTGCCGTCAAATCGAGCGCGACTGTTGTCGAGGGACGGATCGCCGATATCCGCGACCGGGAGCGAATGTTCCGGTTGATCGCCGAGTTCAAGCCGAACCTGGTTTTCCATGCGGCGGCGCTCAAGCATGTGCCGCTTTTGGAGCGTGATTGGGACGAGGGCATCAAGACCAACGTCTTCGGGTCGGTCAACGTGGCCGACGCCGCGCTCAATGCCGGCGCCGACGCCATGGTCATGATTTCCACCGACAAGGCGATCGATCCGGTTTCGGTGCTCGGGGCGACCAAGCGGCTGGCCGAAATGTATTGCCAGGCGTTGGACGCGGGCGACGCCGGTCACACCAATGGCGGCAAGCCTCCGATACGCATGATTGCCGTGCGCTTCGGCAATGTGCTCGCCTCCAACGGCTCGGTCGTGCCGAAATTCAAGGCGCAGATCGAAGCGGGCGGTCCGGTCACCGTGACCCATCCGGACATGGTGCGCTACTTCATGACCATCCGCGAAGCCTGTGACTTGGTCATTACCGCGGCGAGCCATGCGCTCGGTCCCGCGCACTCGGATACTTCGGTCTATGTGCTCAACATGGGCCAGCCGATCAAGATCGTCGACCTGGCAGAACGCATGATCCGATTGAGCGGTCTCGAACCGGGACATGACGTCGACATTGTCTTCACCGGCATTCGCCCCGGCGAACGGCTGAATGAAATATTGTTCGCCAGCGAGGAAGGCAGCTCGGATATCGGCATCGAGGGCGTCGTCGCCGCCAAGCCGGTCTGTCCGCCGATTGCGGTGGTGCAAGGCTGGATCGTGAAACTGCAGCGCGATCTCGACGCCGGCGAACGCGCGGCGATCTATCGGGTACTGCGCGAGGCGGTGCCGAATTTTGGCGGCGAGACGGTGTATCCCGGCAGGCAATGAACTTAAAGGGAAGAGGCGGCGAAACGCGCTTTACGGCACGTAGCCGTTAAACCGGGGCGCGGCAGTCCGTCACAGAGCGGAATTCCGCGCGCCGTCGTTGTGGAATTGCTGTATCCTCAGGGCCTCGGCATGGGGAGGCTCGACGCCGACGCGACGGCGCGAGCTTTAAGCCGACAGGGAGGGAACCATGAAGATTAGGACACACGGGGGTATTGCGCGTTCATTCGTTGCCACCGGCGCGGTCGCCGTGGCCTTGGCGTTGCCGCTCGGCGCGGCGCGGGCGCAAGACCAGACGACCTATATGATGAAGATTTCGACGCCCACCATCCACGATATTCCCGACACATATGCCAGGAATCTCGGCGCCGCGCTGGATAAGGACACCGGCGGCCGCATCAAAGTCGAAGTTTATCCCGCAAGCCAGCTCGGCTCGATCCCGCGGCAGATCGAGGGCACCCAGTTCGGCGCCATCCAATGCGAAGTCGTGCCGCCGGAGTTTATGGCCGGCCTCGATGAACGCTTTGCGATCCTGGCCGCGCCTGGGCTCGTGGATTCGCAATTGCACGGACAGAGGCTCGCTGGGGATCCGGCGGTGCGCGATCTGATGCTTTCGCTTGGCGCCGACAAGGGTCTGCACGGCGCCGCATTGTTCATGGCCGAACCCTCCGACATCGTCACCAAGAACCCGATCCGTACTCTCGCCGACTTCAAGGGCAAGAAGCTACGGATCTTCGCGTCGCAATTCCAAAGCACGGCGTTTGACCGGCTTGGCGTGACGCCGGTGGCAATGTCGCTGGGCGACGTTCTGCCGGCGATCCAGCAGGGCGCCATCGACGGCGCCGTCACCGGCATGGGGCCCATCGCCAACATGCATTTCGTCGATACGGCGAAATTCGTGACGATGACCAACCAACCGTCAATTTTCATCATCGTTGAGATCAACAAGAAATGGTACGAGTCGCTGCCCAAGGACTTACAGCAAATCCTCGATAAGGATGCCGCTGCGGAGTCCGTGAATATCAATCCGATCGCGGCCGATCTGCGCGGCAAGACCGAGACCAGTTACGCCGCGAGCGGCGGCGAGGAGATCAAGCTGCCGCTGGACGAGCAAGCGTCGATGATGAAAACGCTGGGGAGCGTCGGCGCCGACGTGTCGAAGTCTAGCCCGGCGCTCGCTGCCGCCTACAAGGTGGTAACCGACGCTGCGGTGCGGACGCGGCAGACCGCGAGTCAGTAATCGCGGCCCCGCGCGCCGGCGCGCGCCCGTGAGATATCCTGGTAGCGACCCGGAGGGACCCATGTTCATCACGGGACTTAAGGTCCTGACGCGCGCCAGCGCCAGCGCATTCCTGTGGTCGCTTGCCTTGTCATCCGCCGCGCTGGCGGCGGATGACAAACCCTTTGTAATGAAGATCGCGCTGGCGACCGTGAACGATCCGTTGCACGAATTCGCTAAGAATTATGCCGTGGCTGTCGAGAAGGATTCGGGCGGCCGCATCAAGGTTGAGATTTATCCCGCGAGCCAATTGGGCTCGACGGAGCGCCAGGCCGAGGGCGTGCAATTCGGCGAGATTCAATGCCTGGTCGTTCCACCAGAATTTCTCGCCGGCATCGACGAACGCTTCGCAGTTCTGGCGGCCCCGGGTCTTGTCAAATCCATGGACCAGGGTCAACGCCTGGCCGCCGATCCGGCGGTGCGCCGGTTGATGCTCGGGCTCGGAGCCGACAAGGGCCTGCATGGCGCCGCGCTGTTCATGGTGGCGCCATCCGCCGTCGTCGCGAGGACCCCGATCCGTCGCCTCGCCGACTTCAAGGGCAAGAAGATCCGGGTATTCGCCTCGCAATTCCAAACCGTGGCAGTGCAACGGCTCGGGGCGACTCCGAAGCCGATGACGCTGGGAGAAGTGTTGCCGGCGTTGCAGGACAATGCCATCGACGCCGCCGTCTCCAGCATCACGGTTTTCACGACCATGCACTACCTGGATGCCGCCAAATACGTCACCGAGACCGGGCAGCCCGCCATCTTGGGAATCGCCGAGCTCAGCAGGAAATGGTACGCTTCACTGCCGCCGGATTTGCAGCAAATCGTCGACAAGGATGCTGTCGCGGAGTCGGCCGCCATCGATCCGTGGACGGTCGATTTCGATGCCAAAGCGCGGCAGGCCTGGACGGACGGCGGCGGCGAGCTGATCAGCCTGCCGGCCGACGACCAATCGGCGATGCTAGATGAGCTCGCCAGCGTCGGCGAAGATGTCGCCAAAGGAAAACCGCTGCTCAACGCTGCCTATCAAATAGTCGCGGCGGCGGCGCAAAGAGTGCAATGAGCATGTGGGCCGGTGACTTGATGTCGCGTGCCGCTCGACGAATGAAATTCTGATTGTCCGAAGGGCAACGGTCATCTACCTTCGGCGGCGGACTATCGTAGTGGGGCCCGGTGTTTATCGGGTGCGGCAGTCCGCTAAATAAAAAAAGCCACGGCTGAGGCGATCCCATACACCGTCTCCTGCGCTCGTGCGGGCAATGGTGGGGGTTTGCTTCCGCCCGGAATCGATGGGCATCAGAGGGAGAGAGATATGGCTTTCATGAGCATTCGAACCGTGACGCGGGCGGCGTCGGCCGCCGGCGCGCTAGCCTTGTCGCTGGCGCTGACGTTAGGCGCGGTGCAGGCGCAAGATAAAACCTACGTGATGAAGATAACGGGCCCCACCATCAACGATGCGCCGCACCTCTTTATGAAGAATTTGGCCGCCGCGGTCGAGAAAGATTCGGGAGGCCGCATCAAAGGCGAAGTCTATCCCGCAAGCCAGTTGGGCTCGATCCCGCGGCAGATCGAAGGCACGCAGTTCGGTGCGATCCAGGTAGCGAACATTCCGCCGGAGTTCTTCGTCGGCGTCGACGAGCGCTTCGAGGTGATGGCCGCGCCCGGGCTGGTGGATTCCATGGAGCATGGGCAACGCATCGCCGCCGATCCGGCGGTGCTCAAGCTGATGCTCTCGCTTGGCGCCGACAAGGGGCTGCATGGCATCGGGCTCTACATAGCCCAACCGTCCTGCATCATCGCGAAAACCCCGATCCGCCATCTCGCCGACTTCAAGGGCAAGAAGATCCGGATATTCGCCTCAAGGTTCCAAACCGAGGCGTTCGACCGCCTTGGCGTGACGCCGGTGGCGATGACGCTCGGCGATGTGTTGCCGGCGATTCAGCAAGGCGCCATCGACGGCGCGATCGCCGGCATCGGCGTCTTTTATAACATGCACTTCCACGATGCGGCGAAGTATGTCGTCGAAACCAACCAGCCGGCCATCTTCATCATCGCTGAAGTCAGCCAGAAATGGTACGACTCGCTGCCCAAGGACTTGCAGCAGATCGTCGACGAGGACGGCCTCAAGGAATCGGTGGCGATCAACGCGCCGGCGCTCAACATGTATCAAGCGCAGCGCAAAGGCTGGGTGGACAGCGGCGGCGAACTCGTCAGCCTGCCGCCCGCCGAGCAGGCGGATCTGATGCACACGCTCGCCAGCGTCGGCGAAGACGTTTCGAAGTCGAAACCGGCGCTGCACGATGCCTACGAGATCGTGGCCGACGCGGCGAAGCGAACGCGGCAGGCGCCGAGCCAATGATCCGCGGCTCGCGTGACGTCGGGGCCGACGCGAACGATGGCGTCGGCCCAAAGATCGTATCGAAGCGCCTCGCCGGTGTGGAAATGCCTATGCTAGCACGACGAGGGATCCGACCATGATC
>Ga0210394_10002304_pt1 | contig 26463 bp, 22 predicted proteins | sample IncBWC12MmetaG_FD_160121 | JGI IMG/M metagenome (GOLD analysis project Ga0210394, IMG submission 160121) | Forest soil microbial communities from Barre Woods Harvard Forest LTER site, Petersham, Massachusetts, United States - Inc-BW-C-12-M | ecosystem: Environmental > Terrestrial > Soil >...
TCCGAGACCTGAATCAGACGCTGGCCAATGGAAACCCCAGCCCGATTGTCGGGACCAAGTTCCCTTGGCTTGGTTTCGTGGACCAGCTCTCGAACGACGGGCGCTCCAACTATAACGGCCTGCAGACGACCCTGACCAAGCGGATGTCCCACGGAGTCTCTTTCACCGCCGGCTATTCGTATAGCCACGGACTGGACACCAACTCCTTGAATCGTCAGTCATTCCTGCCGCAGGACAGCTTCAACCCACAGTTGGAGTATGGCAGCGGCGACTTTGACATTCGGCACCGCTTCACGCTTACGACGACTTACGACATCCCGGCGATCAAGGGCTATGCCCAGATGCTGGAAGGATGGAAGCTCAACGCGATCATCACTCTGCAAAGCGGCCAGCCGTGGACCGTGTGGGATTCCACGAACAATTTCGCGGGCGGAGACAATACGGACCGCTGGAATTTCTCCGGCAATCCCGCTGACTTCAAATCCCGCGGCGCAAATTCGATTCCTTATTGCGCTGTGATTCCGAATACCCCGACTCCTACAGTTCCTTTTGCCGTCACGGCACAGGGAGACGTGGCTTGCAGTTCAACCAGCGGCATAACGGGCGGCGCGAGTTACTTTACCTCGTCGCAGGCCGGAACCATGTGGGGCAACTGCACCACCAAGGCTGCCGACGTCGGCAATCTTGCGTCCTTCGGCTGCTTCCTTGCCGGGAATTCCGTAATGACCCCACCCGCTCCCAATAGCTTCGGCAATCTGGGCCGGAACACGTTCCGTGACTCCGGCTTCAAAAACGTGGATTTCTCCATCTTCAAGAATTTCACGTTCCATGAGCGATATAGCGCCCAGTTCCGCGTCGAGTTCTTCAACCTGTTCAATCATCCCAACTACGCCAATCCGTATGGTTCGGTGGCCGGCTACGGCGTCGGCAACGACCCTGGAGGCCAGGCGGGCACGTTCGGCTGCGGCTGCGCCACTCCGGATGTCATGGCCGGCAATCCGCTGGTCGGTTCGGGAAGCGCGCGAACCATGCAGCTCGGCTTGAAGCTCGGGTTCTAACTCTCTTAAAAATACAACCGGCCGGTGCGAAGGGATTTCACCAACGCACCGGCCTTTTTTTTTCGATTGAGCGCTGAGATATTCGAGAGAGAGGCTACTTAGTCAAATCGTTCCGATACACCACGCCGCCCTTCATCACAAATTTCACGTGTTCCATTTCCGTGATGTCCTCGAGCGGGTTGCCGGAGACGGCGACGAGATCGGCATATCTTCCTTTCTCTACGTAGCCGATCTGCTTGCCCAAATCGTAGTTCAGGCCGACCGTGGCGTCGCTGGTGGCCATGCGCAGTGCCTGAACCGGGGACATGCCCCACTTCACGTATAGTCCGAATTGATAGGCCTGCACGCCGTGCCCCACGGTGTAAGCGCCGCTGCCGAAAATCTGCGTGACGCCCGCGGCGACAAGGCGCTTGAAGCTGAATTCCGTCAGTGCGAAGCGCGTCTTCTTGCCGCCGCTGACCTTCAAGTCCGCCACTTCCAGCGGGCCGGCGAGGTCCCACAGCGTCTGGTTCACGGGACGCATCGTTCCATCGGCCAGCGGCTGCTTGAAGAGCCGAATCGTCTCGTCGTCCAATCCTTCGGCTCCGGTCACGCCGACGATCACGTGAATGGGCAGATCGACTCCCGCCAGGAGGCAATTTCGCAATCCCTCGCCGCCATAGGCGTGGCAGGCCACTTTCAATCCGCGGCGGTGCGCTTCATCGACGATGGCCTGGTTCTCCTCGAGCGTTAGCGACGGCACGGTAATCATTTTGCCGTCCGGCATGAACGCGCCCGCGCCCGACGGAATGGGATATCCGCTCCCCTCGTAGTCTTCCGTCTCATAAATCTTGATCCAGTCGGTGCCGTAGTGCGAATGATCGCGAACGGCCGCGCGCGCGAGCCAAGGTGAGTTGACGTCCTGCGCGTTCTGCCAAACCGGCAGCCCCGGGCCCATGCCGAACTGGCCCACTTCTGACGGCGCGGGATAATAAGTAGCGCCTCTCGGATTGATGGCTGGGCCGGTGACTTGCATCCTGGGCCCGACGATTGTGCCTTTGTTGATCGCATCGCGCAGATCAACCGTCGCATACGTGAATGGCGAATTCATGTCCTGGACCGTTGTGAACCCCGCGTAGAGGTCCGCCAGGGCGTAATGCTGTCCGACAAGCAGCGCGCGCGCCTCATTCGGCTCGTGGTCCTGCATCAAGTGAACGTGGCGGTCGATGAGTCCGGGAAGCACGGTCGCGCCGCTTAGATCGAGCACGCGCGCTCCCGCCGGAATCTTCACGCGGTCCGCTGGCCCCACATCCGTTATACGGTCGCTCTGAATCACGATCACCCGATTGGCGAGGTTCGTTCCCGTGCGAGGATCAAACAAGCGCCCGGCGCGAATCGCGACTCCCTCCGGAGGCGGAGGCTGCATCGTCATGCGCGCCGCATCAAACGGCGGCGCCTCAGGGCGGCCGGTCTGTGCCGAAAGAGTGGAAAAACTCCCCGCAAGCAAAATCAGCGCGGCGAACAGCAGAATGACTTTCCACCCAGACGTACGAGACGCTTTACAAGACATTGCCATCCTCCCGAAGGGTCCGATCGTTGAAGTAGTTTTTCAAGCAACGCACATTTCTACACCCGCGCGCGCTTGAATCAAACCAAAATTCCGCATACAGGCGTGGTTTGAGCGCGTATCTTCTCGTGGCAGCGCGCGCTCATTCCAAGTCGCCGGTTGCATCCAACCTCTAACCTCCAGCTTCGAACCTCTAGTATCCTGTCTAGCGTGGATCGCGCGAATATCGTCATCATCGGCGGCGGCGTGGTGGGATGCGCGGTGGCACGCGCGTTTTCGCGGCGATGGAGCGACGTGTTTCTCGTCGAGCAGATGCCGAAGCTCGGCATGGGAGCGAGCACGCGCAACAGCGGCGTGATTCATTCGGGTATCTACTACCCGCCGGGCTCGCTGAAAGCCCGGTTGTGCGTCGCGGGCAACCGCATGTTGTACGAGTTCAGCGCGGCGCACAACGTGCCGCACCGGAATTGCGGCAAGCTGGTTGTAGCCCTCGATGCTTCCCAAGTTCCCGCACTCGAACGTCTGGCCGAGAATGGACGCGCCAACGGGGTCGCGGGGCTGCGCGTGGTAGACCGGGCCGCGGTGCGAGCGCGCGAGCCTCATATCGAGGCGTTCGCTGCGCTCGAAGTGCCCTCGACCGGCATCATTTCTGCGGAAGATCTGATCAAGACGCTCGCCCGCATCGCCACGGAGCAGGGCGCGAGCCTGCTCACGCGCACTCGCGTGGTCCGGCTCGAACCGCGCGCCGATTCCATCGCCGTGACGCTTTGCGAGGGTGAAGACGGACAAGGAGCGGACGGCTCCGCGGAAACCGTCGAAGCGCGCTGCGTGATCAATTGCGCGGGGCTGTACGCGGATGAGATCGCAGCCATGATGGGAAACCGCGAGTACCGGATTTATCCAGTGCGTGGGGAATATTGCGAATTGGTGCGGGCTAAATCGCATTTGATTAACAATTTGGTATATCCCCTTCCCCACGCGGATGGTTTGAGCCTCGGTGTTCACCTGACACGGACGCTTTGGGATACCGTGCTGATTGGGCCCACAGCGGATTACATTGAAGAGAAAAACGATTACGAGCGGAACCGTCTGCCCATCGAGGAATTCGTTCGCCGCGCCAAGCCCATGCTGCCCGAAATTGAAGCCGCCGATTTGCAGCTTGCGTATTCCGGGATACGAGCCAAGCTCGTCCCTCCCGGCCACGAGGGTATCGCAGATTTCGTGATCGAACGCGATCCGAAGGTGCCGCGAGCGATTCAGCTGATCGGTATTGAGTCGCCGGGTCTGACGTCCAGCCTCGCCATTGCCGACGAAGTGGTTTCCCTGGCCGCCGAGATCCTGTGACACTCACCTTTGGGTGTCCACGCTCGCGGTGAGAGTGCCCGCCTGAAGGCCGGCGCTACAACTGCTTTAGTGTGAAGACTGGGTCTGCGTGAGCGCGCCGATCCGCTTCAGAACATCTTGCGCTTGTGCGTCTTCGGGATTTAGACGAGATGCCGAGTCTGCATCCGTGCGTGCTTCTGCGAATTCGCCGCGCTGGTAATGGAGTGCCGCGCGGGTGGACCAGGCCGGGGCGTATGAGGGCGCTTCCGCGATTTCGCGGTCCAAATATTCGAGCGCTCCGTCGGAATGATTCGTCTTCATGAGGATCGATGCGAACGTTACGACCATAAAATCGTAGTTGAGGTCGTTCCTGCTGGTCATGTGCAGCGCCGTCTCCATCATCTCGGCGGCGGCTTGATAATTTCCGCGCTGTAGTTCGAGCGCAGCGTAAAACGCCAGAGTGTCCGGCGCCTCAGGATTGATGCGCACCGCGATTTGGTATTCCTTGGCGGCCATGTCCAACTGATTGCGGGAGAAATACTCGCCCGCAAGGTTGGCGTGCATTTTGGCGTCGTTCGGAACAGCGCGCACGGCCGCGGAGTACAGCGCGAACGTGTCCCGCCAGTCACGATTTCGCAGAACCGTGCGCACCGAGAACGCGAGAATGATCGCACCAAGCAATCCCCACGCAAGAAGCTCTTTCTTCCGTCGAATCCGATCCCAGCCGAGCGCCAGCAAAAGGCAAAATCCCGCGGAGGGAAGATAGGCCAGCCGCTCGCCCATGATCGTTCCCGTCGGCATGAGGATATTCGCGGTCACCGCAAAGCCAGCGAAATAAATGCCGCCCGCGAGGGCCCATCCAGCCTGCTTTTTGCGCAATGCCCAAGCCCAAGCGCCCAGTACTACGGCAGAGGCCATCGCTGCCAGCAGGGTGTGGCGCCACTCGCGGAAAACTGGAATTTGGTTGAACGAATAGTCACAGGAGAGAGTTGCGGGGTAAATCTGAAGCGCCACATATTTCCACGCTACGCGCAGCGCGTTCAACATTCTCCATCCTGCGGGGAGATGCGCGAGTGGGTTATCCGCAAAAGGGATTTCCGCCGGGCCGAATCGCCCTCCCTCGACTTTCCACAGAACTCCGAGGTAAAGCAACGTGAGGCCGGCGGCAAGCGCGTATCGGATGCGCGGCTTCCACTCGCCGATCGCGTAGTCGCCGAGGAGCACCAACGGTAAAAACGAGACGGCGGATTCTTTCGAGAGCATCGCCGCGGCAAAGCACGCAAGCGATGCGGCCGGACGATCGCGCAAATGAAGAATCCAGCCCGCAAAGAGAAACCCGGCGGCAAGAATCTCCGCGCGCCCGACGACCCAGGCCACTGCCTCGGTGTGGATAGGATGAACCGCGTAAAGGAGCGCAGCCGCGAAGGCCACCGCCGTTCCTTCAGGCGCGCTGCCAAAAAGTTCCAGCAGCAAAACGTACAGCAGCCAGGTTGCGGCGCCGTGGAACAGCAGGTTCAGTACATGATAACTGAGTGGATTTGGCCCGCTCAGCTCCCAGTTCAGCGCGAGAGTGGCAAAAGCGACAGGCCGGAACACGGTGCTGACCGGGTTCGGAGTGAACAGCTGTTGCAAAGAAGGGTCGGTGACCTGGGGATTGCGGAGAATGTAGAGTTCGTCGTCCATGGCGAACTGATTCGCCAGCGTATTGCCGTAGACCAGCGCAACGGCCGCCAGCAACAACCCGGTGAGGAGGCGTCCCTTCATTCAAGGCAATCATGCGGTTGAACCGCACGATTCCTCAGCGCTTGTTTAAGAGATGTCACCTCTTTGTTACTTCGGAGATCGAGGAGCGATTACCGAAAAAATGAACTAGTTTGCGCCTGAGGGCAAATCGGTTTTCACAAAAAAGTGGTACAGCCACAGGAGCAGCGTCGTAGCGATCCCAATTCCGGTGATAGCCCACCACACTTGCTCGGGCCGCTGCGCGACCTCCCCAAAGTGATGCATGAGCCGCCCGCCGAGCCATCCCCCGATCAGCGAGCCGATTCCGATGGGCACAAAGGCGAAGCCCATGTACGTGCCCTGCTGGCCCGGCGGCGCGAGGCGCGAGACGTATTCGTAGTAGCGCGGCGAAAGAATGATTTCGCCGATCGCCACGACAAAAATCGAAAGCACGACGGCCCACACGGCAGGATGGAACGCCACGATCAGCCACGCGAGCGCGGACACTAGCGTCCCAATCGTGATGGCGCGAAAGGCGGGAATTTTCTGCGTCAGATAGGTCGCCACAAATTGCAGGCAGATCACGGTAGCCGCGTCCGTGATGAGAATCAGCTCTACATCCGCGTGCGGATCGATGTACCCATGAATGTAGATCGGCAAGACGATGTATTGCTGCCAGAAAACGATCCAATAGCCGGAAAAGATCAGCAGAAAAATCAGGAATCGAGGATTGGTGAGCACCGCAAGCAGATTTCGAGCCGTCTCCGCGACGGTCGCCGTCTTCACGTCGCCGCCGCGCCGTGGCTCCCTGAAAAATAGCAGTACGGCGAAGAACATCAGCAGGACGCTGAGCGCCGAGACGCGGAAGACGTTCTCCACTCCAAGATGGCGGTGGGCCCACGACGCAGCGTAGGGCCCCGCCGCGCCGCCGATATTCACCAACGTGTAGTAAATCGAGTAGCCGATCGACCGCACGTTTTCGCTCGACGCGCGCGCGGTCGTGCCCACGACGCTCGGCTTCACCATCGAGATACCCAGCGCAGGCAGAATCAGAACGAACGCGACGAGGCCGAGAAGAGGCACGGAATGGCGAATCGGTGCCATCCAAGCGGATCCGAGCGATCCGATCAGGAAATACGCGCACGCGAGGATGAGGTAAGCGAGCGAAAGCGCGCGGCGGAATCCCAGCCGGTCCGCCACCGCTCCGCCCAGGATCGCCAGGAACCAGACCATGCCGCCAAAAAGGCCGGCGAGCGAGCCGGTTTGCTCGGTGGGGATATTCAGCGATTCATGAAGGTAGTTGGCCAGCGAGGAAAACGCGCCGTAGTAAGCGAGGCGCTCGAAAATTTCGCTGACGTTCGCAACCCAGAAGGCGGGCTCGAATCCATCGCGAATCTCCTGGAGGCGCTGGCTGAAGCTCAATCGAAACCCCCTTCTCGGAGGCGCAAGGAGAAACACCCCGGCCGGGCGTGATTGTAGCGAAACCGTTGTCCAGGCGCTACAAGGAGCGGAGTTTTGTGACAGAGCATTGTGGTAGAGCATATTGTCATTCGATCTTGAGATTGACAAGAGACAATTGTCGCTATACACTCAGCTTGGATGATCGTAAGCTTTAGGCACAAAGGCCTGAAAAGGCTTTTTGAGCTGGGCGATCGCAGCCTCGTACGAGCCGATCTGCTGCGTCGAATCGAAAATATCCCGGCGACACTGGACGCGGCCGACAGCCTGCGAGCGCTCGATCTCCCCGGTTACCGCCTGCATCCGCTAAAGGGCGATCGCAAAGGCTTCTGGGCAGTTGCCGTTCGCGCCAATTGTCGGATCGTATTTCGCTTTGAAGGCGGGGACGCGTTCGATGTCGAGTTGACGGACTATCACTAGGAAGGGAGATCGCACGTGCCTATGAAGAATCCGCCTCACCCGGGCCGCATCCTGCGCGACGAGTGTCTTGAGCCGCTTGGTTTAAGCGTGACGGCGGGCGCGAAGGCGCTCGGCGTTTCCCGGCAGGCGCTCAATAATGTCGTGAACGAGCGGGCCGGAATTAGTCCCGAAATGGCGATTCGCATTGCGAAAGCCTTCGGAGGCACCGCCCAGGTCTGGCTGCGGATGCAGTCCAATTACGATCTTGCTCGCGCCCTGAAATTCGAAAGCAAGATTCGCGTTCGTCGTTATCGCGCGAGAGAAGTTGCGGCTTGAGGCCTGTCACCGCTAATCCGTCTGCCTATCGCCGCGTGGAAAATCGGCGGAAGACAGTAACTACTGCTGCGACGTTGAAGAAGGCGAAGGCGACAAGCGCAGTGATCGTCGGGCCGGTCGGGAGCCTGGGCGTGGGAGTTAAATTGGCGCGCATGGCCAGCCCCATTACGAACACCACGAGGAGCAGAAGCGCGCAGCCATACCACGCGAAAAAACTTTCAAAATAGGCAAACGTAGCGTCGCGGCGTTCGGAGGTGAGCCAGTATTCCTTGTTGCGCAAATTCAGCCTTGCCTTTGACGTCCTCGCAATGCCGCGCCCTATCCAGAACTCGACAACCAGCGCCGGCACAATCGTGATGGCGTAGACAGTGAGAAATTGCGACTTCGTCATCCACCCGTTCGGTGCTCCGGAAGCCGCAAAATGCGACGCCATGCGCTCCGGCAGCAGCGGAAAACCGTAGACGCATTGCGCAATCGCCGCAAAAACAATGACGAAAAACAGGCTCCTGGGTACACTTGTGGCGGACATGATTGGTCTCACCTGAAAGCCTACTAAGAGGAACCAGCCGGCACAAGAGAACTTGACCGGACGTGCAACGCGCCGGAATCGGTTGGCTCTGGCCCGCTCGCTGTGTAATGCTATAGCGTTTTGCGACCGGCCGATTGTGACTCGGGTGTGGGTTTGCGCGGCCCGCACAGAAGCCAGTTTCCAACGACTTATGAAACGTTCAGGAATTTTCCGATGGTAACGCTGCGCGACATCCGGGATGCGAGCGAACGCATCCGCGGCTCGATCGTGGTCACGCCGTTTGTGCGCTCCGAGAAATTTTCGCTGCAAACGGGCAACACGATTTTCCTGAAGCTCGAAAATTTGCAAATGACGGGCGCGTTCAAGGAACGCGGCGCGCTGAACAAGATCCTTCTGCTCTCGGACGAAGAGCGGCGGCGCGGCGTGATCGCGGCTTCCGCCGGAAATCACGCGCAGGCCGTGGCCTATCACGCGACGAAACGCGGCATCAAAGCGCAGATTTGCATGCCGCTGACAACACCGCTGGTGAAAGTGTCAGCCACGCGCGGATACGGCGCGGAGGTCATTTTAGTCGGCGCGAACTACGACGAAGCGTGCGAGGAAGCCGTTCGCCGCTCGAAACAGCACGGCCTCACCTTCATTCACCCGTTTGATGACGAAGCGGTGATCGCCGGCCAGGGCACGCTCGGCCTCGAGATGCTGGAGCAGCACGCGGACCTCGATGCCCTCGTCATTCCGGTCGGCGGCGGCGGCCTGATCGCTGGTATCGCCTGCGCGGTGAAGGAAACGAATCCGAAAATCAAGGTGATCGGCGTGCAGTCCGCGAGGATCGCCTCGATGAAGGCCGCGTACGACAAAAACGAAATCGTCACCCTGCCCGCCAACAAAACGATCGCGGACGGAATCGCCGTGCGCTCGGCGGGCACGCTGACGTTTCCGATGGTTCGGAAATACGTCGATGAAATCGTGACCGTGGACGAGGAAGAAATTGCCAGTGCGATCCTGCAACTTCTCGAAAAGGAAAAAATGCTCGCGGAGGGCGCAGGCGCGGCGACAACCGCAGCGCTCCTGAATAAGAAAACTCCGAATCACGGGAAAAAGCTGGGAGTTTTAGTCAGCGCCGGGAACATCGACGTTTCGCTCCTTTCGCTCATTATCCGCCGAGGACTCGTCAAGGACGGACGCCTCGTTCGTCTGCGCATCCATCTTCCCGATCATCCCGGCGCGCTGGAAAAACTCGCCCGCGTCATCGCCGATCAGAAAGCCAACATCGTGGAAACGATGTACGACCGCGCATACTACGGCGTCGTGCTTGGCGATGCCGTAATCGACATCACCATGGAAACGCGCGGGCCCGAGCACGTCGCTGATTTGACGGCCGCGCTCGAGGCTTCGGGCTACGCCTTCGAGCGCGTACAATAAGAGCGCTGGTTCATACGTTGGCGCCATCCCCCGGCTGGGAGGGTTCTTCCCATGACCACGGCCACCTCGAATCCGCTTTCCTACCTGCACGATCAACTCGCCGATCTCGACGCCAAAGGCCTTCATTTTCGATTGCGCGTTCTACAGGGCGAGCAGAAGCCCGTCGCTCACTTCGATGGGAAGGACGTCATCAACCTCAGCTCCAACAATTATCTGGGGCTGACCACGCATAAGACTCTGCGCCGCGCTGCCATCGAAGCCATCCGCACGCACGGAGTCGGCGCCGGCGCCGTGCGCACGATCGCGGGCACCATGGACCTGCACATGGCCCTCGAAGAACAGATTGCAAAATTCAAGGGGACGGAAGCGTGTGTCGTGTTTCAGTCAGGATTCACGGCCAACGCTGGCACTGTCGCGGCGATCCTCGGCAAGGACGACTTGATTCTCTCCGACGAGTTGAATCACGCTTCCATCATCGACGGCTGCCGGCTTTCACGCGCGACGATCAAAGTCTTCAAGCACAAGGACGCGGCCGATTGCGAGCGCCTCTGCAAGGAAACCGAAAACTGGCCCGGCCACAAGCTCCTGATCACCGACGGCGTTTTTTCGATGGACGGCGACATCGCCCCGCTTCCGGAACTCTGCGGCCTCGCCGAAAAATTCAACTGCATCATGATGGTGGACGACGCGCATTCTTCGGGCGTGCTCGGCCGCGGCGGGCGCGGCACGGTGGACCATCTCGGCTGCCACGGGCGCGTCCACATTCAGGTGGGCACGCTCAGCAAAGCGATCGGGGCGATGGGCGGGTACGTTTGCGGGTCACGCGAATTGATCGATTTTCTGTATCACCGCGCCCGGCCGTTTCTGTTTTCCACCGGGCACCCTCCGTCGGTGATCGCCACCTGCCAGGCTGCGTTCACGCTGCTGGATTCCCCGGACGGCGAGAGGCTGCTCAAGAAACTCTGGGCGAATACGAAATTCTTCCAGCGGCGATTGAAGAAACTCGGCTTCTCCACGGGCGCAACCGAAACGCCCATCACCCCCATTCACGTCGGAGAAGGGGCAAAGGCATTCGAATTCTCGCGCCGCCTCTACGATGCAGGCGTCTACATTCCCGCAGTCGGATTCCCGACCGTGCCGGAAGGCAAGGCCCGCCTCCGCGCCATGGTCACCGCTACCCACAAGCGCGCGGACCTCGACCGCGCCTGCGCGATCATCGCGGAAGTAGGACACTCGTTGGGGCTTGTCTAGCAGCGTGTGTCTGAAGTCGCTTTGGTAGCCCGCGTTGAGGCGAGAGCATTTGTGATACAACCCTTTCGTGCCAAATCGAAAACCCGATCTGGTGCGTGCCATTGGACGCTGGAGCCTGGCAGCGCTAATGGTGAACATCGTCATCGGTGGTGGCATTTTCGGGCTACCCTCAACCGTCGCCGGAATACTGGGCGGTCAAAGTCCCGACGCCTACCTGATCGCCGCCGCCGGAATCGGCGTCATCGCCGCCTCCGTTGCCGAAGTTGCTTCGCGCTTCCAACAGGCCGGTGGACCGTATCTGTATGCAAGAACCGCCTTCGGACGTTTTCTGGGCCTGCAGACCGGATGGCTCCTGTGGTTGACCCGCATAAGCGCCGCTGCCGCGGTCGCCAACGTTCTCATTGAATACTTGTCGGGATTCTGGCCTCAAGCCAATGGACCAGCCACGCGTTTTGCGATTCTCACTCTTTTGATCGGCGGGCTCGCAGCCGCAAACATCCGCGGCGTGAAGACCGGAACGTGGTTTAGCAACTTTTTCACAATCGCCAAGCTGCTGCCCTTGTTGATTTTCGTGGTGGGCGGCTTTCTCTTTATTTACGTTCGTGGCAGTCTCGTTCCGCCGGTGGCTGAATCTCACCCAGTAGGCGCCTGGATGAACGCGGTGTTGCTGCTCATTTTTGCTTACGGCGGTTTCGAGGCTGCCCTGATCCCGGCCGGAGAAGTCAAGGACCCGGCCCGCGACGCTCCTGTGGCGCTGGTGGCCGCCTTGGTCATCGTCACAACCGTGTATTGGCTGGTGCAGGTCGTGGTGATACGCGTGCTTCCCAGCTCTGCGCAGACGGGCCGTCCTCTGTCGGCAGCAGCGCTCGTTTTCGGCGGTAGTCGCATGGCCACGGTCATTTCGGTGGGTGCGTTGCTCTCGACCTTTGGCTATTTCGCCGCCAACATGATTGCTACTCCGCGAACAACATTTGCCCTTGCCGAACAGGGCGACTTTCCCCGCTGGTTTGGCGCTATCCACCCACGCTACCAAACTCCTTACCTTTCGATTGTTGCCTTTGCCGTTCTGGTCTGGGCGCTGGCATTGTTGGGCACATTCCGCTGGAACGCAGCTCTCGCCTCCAGTTCTCGCCTTTTCATTTACGGAATGACTTGCGCCGCACTGCCGATGCTGCGCAAGAAGTTCCCCGGCAAGGAAGGCTTCTACCTGCCTGGAGGTATTGCCTTCGCTGCACTGGGAATTGCGTTCGCGCTGGTGTTGCTTAGCCGAATGGGTTTAGCCGAACTCGTTGCTTTAGCAATTACGACGGCCATTTCGTTCCTGAATTGGCTTGCCATCCGTGGCGATACGCCGTCGCCGAACTCCTGATTGCTTGTTACGCGGAACAATTGTGCTACGCGCCCAAAGCTATGGTCAGTCGGCTCATATCCGGCGCCGTTTCCAGGGACTTGACCTGCTCGATCACCGACTCCGCTTTTTTCTTCGGCCACTTCGCGAATTCCACATTGCCGCGAAATTTGTCCGCTACTTCCTCGTACGTCATGGGATTTTCGGGGCTGCCTTTGGCGGGTTCGGTACGGCCGGAAATGACGCGGCCGTCCTTCATATAGATTTTCAGGCCGCTTTGCTCGACGAGCATGGCCTGCAGCGACGCGCCCTGCAGCTCGAGCTTGTTGAACTCCGGGTCGACGGAGTAGTGCACGCGGGCGATCATGTCCTGCACATCCGAGCGCTGGACCACTGCATCGGTGAATGTGGCGAGCGTCGCTTTGCGGTCGAGGAGCAGGATGGCCATCGCAAATTCCATGCTGAATTTCGCCTGCAGGCCCGTCGTCGGATGATGCTGGAAGAGTGTTCGGTAGTTGCTCAAGTTCCCACCGACTTCCACTTTTTCCACGTCCGCGGCTTTGATGTTGTTCTTCTCGATCATGCGCAGCATCGCGTCCATCACCTGCTGCTGAATGGTGCCGCACGGGAAGCGCTTGATCAGGTCTCCCGGCGTGGCGAACATCCAGGGTTTGCCGAGACGATCGACGATCACCTTTGGATCGAACCCGCCGCCGACCATGAAAAATCCGAGCGGTGCCTCCAAAATATCCGGCGCGGCGGTCCAGCCGATGGCGGCGAGATCGGCGGCGGCGCTGCCGTTTTCTCCGGCGTGCCCGGCGTGGAACGGCTTGGTCATCGAGCCGAAATTGTCGCGGAGGCCGCTGGCTTCGGACGCGGCGATAGCCAGCGCGATGGCGGTGCGGTCGGCGTCAAGCCCGCGCAGCCTGGCGCACGCGGCGGCGCTGCCGAATGTGCCAATCGTGCCCGTGGTGTGAAAACCCTCCTGCTGGTGGCGCGGAGAGACCGCGTCGCCGATTCTATCGGCGACTTCGACGCCGATGTGAAAGGCGAGCATCAGGTCCTTGCCGCTGCGTTTGCCCGTTTCGCAAAGCGCGAACGACGGCGGAAGAACGGGCGCGGCAACATGCATGGCCGAGCCGGTGTCGTCGTAGTCGTCGGCGTGAATGGAGACGCCGTTGGCGAGCGCGGCGAATCGCGGATGAACTTTCATCTTCGTGCCGACGATCGTCGCGCCGCCGCCGCACGCGCCCAGCGATTCGATATATTGCCGGATGCGCGGTCCAGCGGTCGAGGCCGATCCTGCGAGCGCCAGGCCGAAGCCGTCCAGGATGGTTTTCTTGCCGAGCTCGATGACGCGTTCCGGAACATCCTCGTACGTCGTCTTCACAATGAATTCCGAGACATATTTCGTCAGCCCCGGCGCCTTAGGAAATTCATCGGTGGCCGTTGCGGCGGCGCGGGCGCGACCGGGACTGAGCGCGAGCCCTGCCAGCGCGAGCGAAGACTTGCAGAAATCACGTCGGGAATCATGTCGAAACATCGGCGATCACCTCTTGAGTGTCGTGTAGGACGAGCTTCGCGCGTATCGGGAAGCGCCATCGCAGGTTACCGCGCGCCGAAATTTTCGAAAGGCGCACGCCCGGGCTGAGTTTCCGTTATGCAATGGGGAGAGTCAAGCCGGGTCACAAGCGGTGGCTGCAGGCCCCGGTATTCTGTCGCAACACGCAGTGATCCTCCCACTTACGGTTCTGCGGCCTGTGCGTTAACATTCGCTTTTGGCACTAGTGGCATACTCCAACGAAGACGAACTGGGACATTGGCTTCGTACTGAGTGAAGGAGAATCGATGCGGATTGCAAAATTCATTTTGATGCTGGCAGTCCTGGCCACAGCTCCCGCGTTGGCTCAGGGGCCGCCTCCGAATTATTCGCCCGCGCAGCTCGACCAGATGGTGTCGCGGATCGCGTTGTACCCCGATTCGCTCGTGGCCCAGATCCTCGCCGCCGCCACGTATTCCGACCAGATTCCCGACGCGGCGCAATGGGCGGATCAGCACCACTACCTGACCGGCAGTGCTCTGGCCGACGCGATCCAGGGCGATCAACTCCCCTGGGATCCGAGCGTGCAGGCGCTCTTGCCGTTTCCGTCCGTGCTCGAAATGATGTCGCGCGATATGAATTGGACGACCGATATCGGAAACGCGTTCCTCGCGCGCCAGCAGGACGTGATGGATGCGATCCAGCGAGAACGGCGCAAAGCTCGCGATTACGGCTATCTGCGCAGCAACGGGCAGATCATCGTGGGCACGAGTCCTTACATCACGATCGCGCCTGCAAATCCCGCCTTCGTCGTCGTGCCGTACTACGACCCGGGAGTTGTTTTCTTCCGGCCACGTCCGGGAATTGTTGTCGGCGGCGCGATTCGATTCGGGTTCGGCGTGTCGCTCGGCGCTTTCTTCCGGCCGTGGGGCTGGGGCTATAACCGTTTTGACTGGGACAGGCGCACCGTCATCGTTAATAACGCGCCGTGGCGCCGGGACTGGGACAATCGAGTCGAATACAGGCATCCCTATGAAGGCGTTCATCGCTGGGGGCCGGGCGATCGAGTGCCAGAGCACCACGAACTGGAAGAGCGCTCACCACGCGAGCGTCAGGACGCGCGCGAAGGCCGCCGGGAGCACGAGGAACATCGCGGCGGCGGGGACCACGGCCACGATCGCGGTGGCGATCACGACCACCGGTAAGCCCAAATTTCTGGATTTTCTAGAGGCCGCCTTCGGGCGGGCACCGTTGACACAACCGCAGGTTCGTACCAAGGAGCGCGCTACGAAGTAAACTACGTCCGGTCAAGCCGTGCTTTTCCGTTTCCGGTTTGTCCACACCAGTCCGGCAATTCCCGCGAAGACCAAAATTCCGCCTCGCACAGCCCATCGCATTTGCCCAGTCATGAAACTCCCGGGCAAAACGTTAATTCCCTGCAGGAACCAGACGCAGCCGAGCAAAACTAGGGCCACGCACACAATGTTCAAAACGATTCGCATTGTTCCTCCAGCAATCTAGCTGAAACGCCTCATTTACAAAGTATTAAGGGCGTTTCACCGCGAGTACTATTACCACCTGCCCCCGTTCGGTCAGCGCGCCATCGAGTTTACAAGAATCTAACACGCGCGGGACGTCGTCACGACAATTAGCAAGGTCCACACCGTGATAATCCGCTCCATTCGGGCCATCGGTCCAAATGTTCAAAAGAGAAAGCGGAGGATTCTCGCCATGACAACATTGATGAAGTTGCGAGTGCGAATTCAACACACCACTGGATTGTGGGCTATCCGTGCCGCCGCCGTTTTGGGTTTGATTATGCTGACACACGGCACAACCTTGAGTGCCGGTGACAGCGGCGAATTTAACAAAAAAGGACACATCGTCATTGCAGATCAATTCAACAATCGAGTGATCGAGATCGATCCCGAAACCCATAAAGTCGTCTGGCAATTCGGAGACGGATCGAGCTTTCCCGGCCCGCATTCCATTGTTGGAACGAACGACGCCGAGCGCTACGGCGAATTAACCCTCATCTCCGGCACCGGCATTCCCCCGGCTTCTCCTGCGCTCCCAGGCTGCCCCGCGGCCCTGGAGGCAACGACCGGTTGCCCGGACAATCGCGTCATCCTGGTGAATGAAGACGGGAAAATCGTCTGGCAGTACGGCCAGGACGGCGGCGCGTCAGGGACGGGCTTCGACCAGCTCAATACTCCCGTGGCGGCGACGGTGTTGCCGAACGGCCATTTTCTGATTACGGACCAAGCCAACGAGCGCGTTATCGAAGTGAATCGCAAGAAAGAGATCGTCTGGCAATACGGCATCACGGGCATGACTGGTACAGGCGACAACTTATTGAACAATCCCAACAGCGCAGAGCTGCTTGAGAATGGTCACATTTTGATCGCGGACGAAAACAACAACCGCGCCATCGAAGTCAATCGCGATCACCACATTGTCCGCACGTTCACTGCCGGCGGGTTGGCCAACGGAGTGGCATTTGCCAGCCGCCTGCGAAATGGAAACATTCTGCTGACGAGTTCCAACAACAGCATGATTCTCGAGGTGGACTCGGATGACGATACAGTGGTTTGGCAGTATGTAACCAATGCGCAGACGGGAAGCATCCTAGCGGATTTGCCCACCCGCGCCGTCCGCCTGCGCAACGGCAACACCCTCATCAGCGATCAATTCAACAATACCGTGATCGAGGTCAACCACAAGACGCCCGCGGACATCGTTTTCACGCAAGGCATGATCGGAGTTCTCGGGAACGGATTCAATCTGTTGAACGGTCCCTATGACGCCAAAGTGATTGGGGATTTCACGGGGTTGACTCCCCCACCTGAAGATTAGAATCGCCACGAGAATGACTGAGAGTTCTTCGTCTCGGTCGAAGTTCCTCAGAGTTCTCAGCCTTTGGAAAAGTCCAAAGGCTGAGAGCATGGGTTTGCCAACCGGTAGTGTCCGGTTCAGGCGGGAGCGAAGCTAGCGGGCGCGCTTCCGGTTAGCTCGCACGCCGAAGTCACGAACGTTGCAGCAGCGGCCGAAGCTCGCGCACGTCCTTCACATTCTCAAGCCCGAGTAATTTTTCGACTAGTGCGTCGCACTTTGTTGCGCCAAGAACGGGAACGATGAGGTCGCGCGCTTTGGCGACGACCTCATCGCGGCTCATCGGATTTTCCGGCGTGCCGCGTACCGCCTCGATGCGCTCGGCCAGCTTGGTTCCGTCGTTTAACGTCACCTCGACAATCGCGACGCGCTTCGGGATCAGCTTTTCAAGATCGTCGTCGCCGACGAGCTGCACCCTGGCCCGAACGCCGAGGACTTCCGGGTCCTGCATCCGAGGCTTATCGTGGGCCGCTTTGAACGAAGCGGTCTTGTCGATGATCATGACGGCGACCATGTGCTGCAGGCAAATGTCCGGCATCTCGCGATTGTTCACGGTGTACGCCGCGCTCGTGGCCGTGCGCACGACCACTTGCTTCACCTGGTCCGGCTCGAACGGATGCTTCTTGAGGATGAGCTGCAGCGCGTCGAGCGGCGACTGGATGGGGCCGCCCGTCGTCCATCGCTTTAAGGTGGTCTGCGTCACTTCGTAGCGCTCGCCCAGGCCGTCCACCATTTTCATGGGATCGCTCTTCGGATTGTAGGAGACGACGAAATTGTCGGGCCCGGCGAGGACGTCGTTGACGCCGGTCCAGCCAAGATCGACGGCGAGCGCGGCGTTCACGCCGTTGCGGGCTGAGCTGCCGCCGAAGACGAATCCCTTTTCAATGTGATCCGTGTCGCGCCGCCAAGAAGCGACGCCCGCTCCCCCTTGCTGTGCCGCGTAATCGATGAGCCAGCGCATCTGCTGCGGATTGAAACCGAGCGCGCATCCCGCAGCCGCCGCCGCGCCGAACGTGCCAACGAGAACGTGTGTATCCTTAAGAATGCCTCCGGGGCCCACCGTTTGAAACGCACGCATTCCGATGTCGTAGCCGAGCGCCACTGCCCGCGTGAAGTGCCGGCCGGTTATGCCCGTTTTCTCTCCGATCGCCAGCGTGGCCGGCACGACCGCGCTCCCCGGATGCGCGCCTCCGCCGGTGTAGTCGTCGTCCGTTTCGTCGGAATGAGCTAGCTCGCCATTGGCGATGGCCGCCTCGATCGGGCCGAGGAGAATGTCCGACGCCACCACAGTGCAGATGCCGGGACCGCCATAGGCGCGCGCAAACTTGAGGGCCATGAGTCCTGGAGGCAGCTCCGATCCCGAGATCATTGCGGCAAACGTGTCGAGGATGTGGTGCTTGGTTTCTTCGATCACTTTTTCTGGAAGCTCGGCGTTGCGCGCCTCACTCATGTAGGCGCTGAGCTTGAGCATCGCAGGGCTGATGTCTTCGGCGGACAAATTCACGCTGCCCGGTAATGCCGTTGCCGCAAGAACCCAGGCCGCGCGCTGCATCAGATCGCGCCGCGACAAATCGCTTTCGGTCTTCCCGCTTGTAAAACGTGCGCCTGGCACGCGTCCCATGATCATCTCCAGTTGCTTCTCACTTCAGGTCTTCGTCCCGGCCGGGTGCGCCGCGGAGCCGCAGTTTTCGTTGCGGAACCGCACCTTTCATCTTGTCATTCCGAGCGAAGCGAGGAATCTCTCTTGCTTTGCTGGACGCCACGGAGAGGTTCCTCGCTGCGCTCGGAATGACAATATTCGAAGACACCAGCGGCCCATGCATGCTGAACGACTCGGGCTGTCGACGCATTGTAACTGAGATTTCTCATGCCAGTGTGCTGTGGCGAGTGCGCACGGGACAGATCAATCCGCAAATCGGACCGGAAAGCACTCGGGTGACCTGCGCGCGGATTCTCGCGCCCGCAGTGGTATCATCCCACGCGCAATGACGCCCGCTCGAATCCCGCTCACGCCCAATCAAATCCGCGGATTCTGGGCGGCGTGGGGTGGATGGGTGCTCGACGGCATGGATTCGTTCATCTATGCGCTCGTCCTCGTTCCAGCGCTGCGAGATTTGCTGCCCCGATCGGGAATCGCCCCCACGGATGCGAATATCGGCTATTACGGCGGCATTTTGTTCGCCCTGTTCCTGGTGGGATGGGGCATGGCGCTCCTGTGGGGCCCGGTCGCGGACCGCTTCGGGCGGGTTCGCACGCTGATGCTCACGATTGTTTGTTTTTCGCTTTTCACTTTGCTGAGCGCGTTCGCCACGAACATCTGGATGCTCGCCGCGCTTCGGCTTCTGGCGGGAGTCGGCATCGGCGGCGAGTGGGGCATCGGCGCCACGCTGATCTCGGAAGAGTGGCCGGAAGAGCGGCGCACGATGGGCGCCGGCATGATGCACACGGGCTATTACTTCGGATTTTTTCTGGCCGCGCTGGCCAATTATTTTGTCGGCAGCCGGTTCGGCTGGAGATGGATGTTCGTGGTCGGCGGCGTGCCCGCGCTGCTGGTGATCCTGTTTCGCCGAGGAATGCGTGAACCGGCGCGCTGGGAAGCCAAGCGAGGTTCGCTCGGCGAAAGATTGACGATGCGGCGCACATTTCTGCAAATCTTTTCGCCGCGATACCGACTGCGCACGTTTCTCAATCTCATGTATCAGCTTGTCTCCACGATCGGGTTGTGGGCCGGCTCGGTTTATGTGCCGGCGGCGATCACGTTTCTGGCGGCTCGCGCAGGCCATACTCCTTTTGAGGCGGCGAGGCTCGCGTCTTATGGCACCGGCATTCTTTCGATCGGCACGATCCTCGGCGCGTTGAGCGTGCCCGCGATTGCGGATCGGCTGGGACGCCGGGTTAATCAGGCGATTTTTTATTCGCTGATGCTCGCGGTGATCGTGGTTACTTTCGGATATGTGTTCTACTTGCCGGTGGACGCGCTGAAATGGTTTTTCGTCTGCCTCATTTTTCTGGGGATTGGCGGAGCGAATTACACCGTATATTCTTTCTGGCTGCCGGAGCAGTATGAAACCGAATGCCGGGCGAGCGCCCTGGCGTTTGCGCAAAATGTGGGCCGCTTCGCCGGGGCCGGCGCGACGTTTCTGGTTGGGCTCGGCGTGCGCCACTTTCAGACGTTGGGCATTCCCGTGGCGCTCACCGCCGCCGCGTTCGTGATCGGGCTTTTGCTGCTTCCCTTCGGCGTGGAGACGAAGGGCAAGCAGCTGCCCGCTTAGATTGCAATATTGATGAGGACTGAGATCGAGGATCCGAGATGATCGAGGAACGCGACCCGCAAGCAAAATCGGAAATCCGTGACGGCATGCGCATCGATTGGGACGCGCCGATCCCCATGGATGACGGCATCGTCCTTCGCGCTGACGTCTTCCGCCCGGTCAGCGAGGGGCGCTATCCCGTGCTTCTCACCTACGGCCCCTACGCGAAAGGGCTCGCGTTTCAGGATGGTTACCCCGATGCATGGGAGACCATGGCGCGAGAACACCCCGATGTGGTGGCGGGCTCGACGAACCTCTACCAAAACTGGGAAGTGGTCGACCCGGAAAAATGGGTGCCGCACGGCTACGCCTGCGTTCGCGTGGACAGCCGCGGCTGCGGACGCTCACCCGGCTTTGTCGATCCGTTTTCGCCGCGCGAGACGCAAGACTTTGCCGCCTGCATCGACTGGGCCGGAGAGCAGGCGTGGAGCAGCGGCAAGGTCGGACTCAACGGCATTTCGTACTACGGCATCAATCAGTGGCAAGTGGCGTCGCTGCAGCCGCCCCATCTCGCGGCGATGTGCGTCTGGGAAGGCGCCGCGGAGTGGTACCGCGATACTTCACATCACGGCGGCATCTATTGCACTTTCTGGGCGAACTGGTACGACATGCAGGTGAAAACGGTGCAGCACGGCCTCGGGACGCGAGGACCGCGCAGCCGCGCCACCGGCGATCTCGTCTCTGGCCCTGAAACGTTGAGCGATGCGGAGCTGGCCGCGAACCGGTGCAATTTCGGCGCCGACCTGCTCTCGCATCCACTCGATGACGTGTACAGCAAGGGCCGCTCGCCCGACTGGTCCAAGATCAATGTGCCGCTGCTATCCGCCGCGAATTGGGGAGGCCAGGGCCTTCATCCGCGCGGAAATTTCGAGGGCTTCATGCGTGCAGCGTCCGCGCAGAAGTGGCTTGAAGTGCACGGCATCGAGCACTGGACGCATTTCTATACCGACTACGGCCGCGAGTTACAGAAGCGGTTTTTCGATCACTTCTTGAAAGGCGAAAAAAACGGCTGGGAACGCGAGCCGCGTGTGCTGCTGCAGGTTCGCCATATTAACCGATTCGAGGAGCGGACCGAGCAGGAGTGGCCGCTGGCCCGCACGCAGTGGACGAAATTCTATTTCGATTTTGCAAACGGGGCTCTGGCCACTGCCGCGCCCGCGGGGTCCGCCACGCAAACGTTTGACGCGATGGGCGACGGCGTCACCCTGATGACGCCGCCGCTTGCGGTTGAAACCGAAATCACCGGCCCGTCCGCGGTAAAGCTGTTTCTTTCCTCGAGCACGGAAGACGCCGACATTTTTGCCGTTCTGCGCGTGTTCTCGCCGGATTTGAAGGAGATTGTTTTTCAGGGAGCCATCGACCCGCACACGCCGATCGGCCAGGGGTGGCTGCGTGCCTCGCATCGGAAGCTCGACGCCGCGCTCAGCAAGCCGTGGCGCCCGTATCACACGCATGACGTCGTGCAGCCTTTGAACCCCAGCGTTTCCGTGGAATTGGATGTGGAGATTTGGCCGACCAGCATCGTGGTTCCCGCGGGCTACCGGATCGCGCTCACGATCCGCGGGAAAGATTACGAGCACGCTTGCAGGGGCGGGAAACTTTCCAATTTCAAAAATGAACTGCGAGGCTGCGGGCCGTTTCTCCATGACGATCCCACCGATCGCCCGGCAAAGATTTTTTCAGGGCAAACGACGTTGTACCAAGAGAAAAACCGTCAGCCTTACCTGCTACTTCCAATCATTCCAGAGAAATAGGTCTGCCCTGTGCCACTAAGCCCGCTGCGACTATGGTAGTAAAATAGAGCGCCGGAAACGCAAAGGAGCGCTATGAGCTACGTCGAGAAGCATCTCATGGAGGGCGAGCAGGTCGCCTACACGACGCGGTTGCACTGGATTGTGCTCGTGGGGCCGCTGGTGCTGTGCGCGCTCTTCGCAGTGCCGGGAGTGGCGTTGCTCGTGGCGTCCGCAAATCGCTCGAGCGACCCACACGCGAGCGCTCAATCCATGCTGATTGCCGGCGCGGCCCTATTGGTCATCGCTCTGGTCATTCTGATCCGAGGTATCGTGACGAGAAATGCGGTCCAAATGGCCGTGACCAACAAACGCGTGATTGCGAAAGTCGGCGTGACCACCCGAAGAACTGTCGACCTGCTGTTATCGAGAGTGGAAAGCGTCGGCGTCGAGGAAAGCGTGATGGGAAGAATGCTGGGCTACGGCACCGTGACTCTTCGCGGCACGGGCGGCACGCCGGAGTCCTTCAACAAGATTGCCCATCCGCTCGAATTCCGCACGCAAGTTCAGCAGCAGATTGATGGAATGCAAACGAAAGCGTGAGAGTTCGGTGGCGCACTACTTGGAAATTTGGATCGTGCCGTCGATTTTGATTAGGAACTTCTGTTTTCCGGCCGTCACGTATTCGGGCAGGAACGGCTTCCTGGACAACACGTAGAAGACATCCGTATCGACAGGGATGTCGCTCAGCGTATCGGTGTGATGCCGGGAGGGCGGCGGGGTTGGGTCCTTGGCATCGTCTCTCTGGTCCTCAACTGCATCATGAAGCTGCGTCTTCTCCAGAATCATCCAGCCGTCGTCGGAGATCAGATATCGGGCATCGCCGCCGAAGGGATAGGTCCCCTCTTTCAGTTGCGCGGGAATGATGTAGACCCAGAACTTGCCGCCATCGGCGGGCAGGACCGAGACGTTGTACGCGCGGTTTTCGTTCACGTAGTTGCTGCGCACGGTCTCATTCGCGCGCGCGGCGTGCAGAAAATATCCCGTATCCTCGAGCGGCGGATTGTGTTCCTTGACTGTGAATTTTTCGGGCGTGTCGCCTTGCACCGCTTCATAGACGATCAGGAACTTGTCCCACGTGTTGCTGATACGCCCGTACATGACGGTCCATCCCGCCTTCGTCTTCCGCGCGACGTATTTGTTTACGCTTCCTTCTTTGGGATGCAGCTCCTGGACCGCGTCGGTCGAGTGCCAGCCCGCGGAGTCATACTCCGCCAGGAGTCGCCCGCGCGCGGTAATCGTCGCAAAATCGGGATTCGCGGATTCGTTTTTTTGAGCGGGCAGAGGGCCGGAAAAAATGAGCGCGGCAAAAACAACGATCCAGAGCGAGTGAATGCCAGGTCTGTTCGCTCCCACTTAACAAGCCTCCATTGGCGCTAACTTGGCCGAACCGACGCGGGCGGCGCCGGCCAATCGGTGGGAACGAAATCCACGCCCCAGAAATGCGGCGCGGGCGTGAGAAATTCGACGCCGACGCGCTGGCCCTTGTCGGTCGCCTCGCCCAGAAACACGATGCGCGATTCCTGCTCTTCCTGCGTGAAGGGATTCGTGAGCACGACGATGGAATCCATGGTCAGCGGCTGGTTCAGGTACATCAGGCCGCCGTGCGCGTTGATCACGATCGTCTCGCAGGCTTCGCGGAAGCGGCGGTTGTCGGCGTTCTTTCCCGCGGCCACGACGCGCACGCGCATGAAGACCCGCGTGCTGCGCCGTATCTTATCGTAATCTGTCTCGGGCATGGTAAGTCTATGCTGCGGCAGTTGCGCGGCGTCGTCAACGAAACTGTCTCCGCGCTGTTCCCGGCGAGCAACGCCCGAGCCCGTTCACGGCTCTAGCCAGCGGTTGTAGCCCGCCTCTTCAGAAGCGGGGTTCGTCAGTTCCCTATCCCGAAATCCCGCGTCTAAAGACGCGGGCTACAACAACTTGGGATTACGCGCTATCATCACGCGTGATGTCGCGCATAGCCGGCTGATCGAAGGGGACCGCACATGAACCTGACCGAATACATCGACGCGAAGCACGACGAACACCTGAACGATCTCTACGAATTCCTGAGGATTCCGAGCGTCAGCGCCCAAACCGAGCACAAGTCGGACATCGAGCGCGCCGCGAAATGGGTCGCCGAAAAGCTGCGGGCAGCCGGAATGGACAACGTCGAAATTCTGCCGACGAAAATGCATCCGCTGGTCTACGGCGAATCGTTGCGCGCGCCCGGCAAGCCGACGATCCTCTTCTACGGCCACTACGATGTGCAGCCGGCCGAGCCCCTGGACTTGTGGACCTCGCCGGCGTTTGAACCGACTGTGCGCGGCGGCGATTTATTCGGCCGCGGCACCGCCGACGACAAAGGCCAGGTTCACATCCACATTCGCGCGCTGGACGCGATCCTGAAGACGGCCGGGAAGCTGCCGCTGAATTTGAAAATCATGATCGAAGGCGAAGAGGAGATTGGCAGCGTGAGCCTCTGGGAATTCGTGAACGCGAACAAAGCCCGGCTCAAGGCGGACGCGCTCGTGGTCTCGGACACCAGCATGCTCGGCAAAGGCGTGCCGTCGATCACCTACGGCCTCCGCGGCCTCAACTACTACCAGATCGAAATTACGGGCGCCGCGCAGGATCTGCACTCGGGCGTTTTTGGCGGCGCGGCACCTAACCCGATCACGATCCTCTGTGAATTATTCGCCAAGCTACACGACAAACATTCGCGCGTAGCGGTTCCCGGCTTCTACGACAACGTCGCAAAACTCTCCGGCGGGGAGCGCAAGGCGCTCAACTCATTGCCGTGGAAAGCCTCTGTATTTCGCAAGACCGTGGGCGCTCCGGGACTCAATGGGGAAAAAGGATTTTCGATCGTCGAGCAGCTTTGGACTCGCCCGACGCTCGAGTTGAACGGAATCTGGGGCGGCTACACCGGAGAAGGCGCGAAGACGGTCATTCCTTCAAAAGCATACGCCAAGTTTTCGACGCGCCTCGTGCCCAATCAAAACGCGGAGAAAATCTCGCGGCTTGTCGAAAAGCACATTCGCAAGCTGCTGCCGAAGACGGTGAAAATGAAATTCGAGGTTCTCAGCCAGGGGAAAGCTTGGGTGGCGCCGTACACACATCCATTCTTCGAGGTCGCGCACGACGCGCTCGAGAAAGGCTTTGGCAAGCGCGCGGTGTTTATCCGCGAGGGCGGGTCGATCCCCTTCGTCACGCAAATGCATGACACTTTCAAGGTCCCGTGTATCCTGCTCGGATTCGGCCTGCCGGACGAAAATGCGCACGCGCCCGACGAACACATCGCCCTCGAAAATTATTTTGGGGGAATCAAAGCCGTGGCGCACTTTTACGAGGGCCTGGGAAAACTGTAGGTTTCGGTAAGGCAGGACTGAGCAAACTGCGGAAGAAGTAGCGCGTTTTGTCATTCCGAACGAAGTGAGGAATCTCTCTTCGGTTGGACGCAGAAAAAAGAGAGATTGCTCACTTCGTTCGGAATGACAGAGTTTGATTTGTCCGCAAGCTGTGACTCTAATCTCGCTCTAACCTATGCCGTGGACAGCGACGCTTGCCTTCCGCGCGCAAATTCCTCGAGCGTCGTGTTCGCAGTGGCGATGATCCCAAGCGCATTCGAGACAGCTTCCAGCTTCACGCCGGGTACCACGACGTACATTTCGTCTGCGCCGAGCCCGGTGTAGACGCGATTCCCGATGCAGCCCAGCGTGGAAACAGTTCCGTGTGCGAGCGCGGCGGGAAGCGCCATACAGGACGGCCTCCCCAGGAGTGGGAGCGAGCTGCTCGCCCCCGCGCGAATCGCAGCTTCGTTCAACAGCATCGACGCCGAACTCTTCAATGCGAAAATCACGACGCTCGGCGCCACGGGCGCATCCCCAAGCGGCGCGAACACGATAGCCGCCGGCTCTTTCGGCAGGCGCGGGATGCCCGGAATTTCCTCGGGCGCGACATAGCCAAGATTGAACATCATGCCCAGCATCGCCTCGGTTTCCTGGACGCGCTCGGGCGGAAGCTGCACGTTGTGCGTGTACGCTCCGACGGCGCAATTGAAGTGATCGGCCGGAACCGTATAGAACGCGCGTCCATTCGCCGCAAGCCGCCAGAAGTTGCACCCGGCCGGTTCCGTTCCGGAAAATTTAGGAATTCCCGAAGGTTCCGTGTCAAGGAATGTGACCGCAACGGGCCGCCGGCCGAGACCCAGCCGCTCCGTGAATCGTTTCTCAAGTTCGCCCCAGTTCACCATGACCGCTCCCCAATCCGTTGCGGAATTTTCGTCAGGCCGCGCTGCGATTCCGAGCGCGAAAAAGCGAGCAGCCAGAATAGCACACTAGCGCCGGCGTGGGCCGCAACGCTGGAAGCCGCGATAAATCGAGGGTTTTTGATGTTTTTCCTTGCGTTGCGCGGGCTTCGCCCGTATAGTGCTCGCCGTGCGTGGCTCGAACGCTTCCGGGCGTGCCGGCACATGAGAAGTCTCAATTCTGAGGAGGAGAAAGAAACTAGATGGCAAAACCATTGAGCAAGTCCAAGATCGTCGCGCACATGGC
>Ga0210394_10002305_pt1 | contig 26455 bp, 19 predicted proteins | sample IncBWC12MmetaG_FD_160121 | JGI IMG/M metagenome (GOLD analysis project Ga0210394, IMG submission 160121) | Forest soil microbial communities from Barre Woods Harvard Forest LTER site, Petersham, Massachusetts, United States - Inc-BW-C-12-M | ecosystem: Environmental > Terrestrial > Soil >...
ACGATACTTGGCAGGAAGCACCAAGTGGTAAAGCAAAACCGTCACATTGTGGCTCTTGTGGATGTACTCGCTCATCCCATCAGGCTACGCCGCAAGCGGCGGGGAATCAGACCCGGAAGAGATTGAATCGGGCAATTTAATTTAGCGAGCGTCAGTGGCCTCACTTCTGGAATTGATCTCGCCATGCGGGTGGTCGAGCGCTACTTCGGCCGGGATGTAGCAAGCCAGACTGCCTCTCTGCTTGAATATCAGGGCCAGGGCTGGCTGAACCCGTCTTCCAACGCCCGAGTATGCCGGTCCCATCAGGCAGACGGCGAGTCATCCTCTCTGCGCCGTCTGCGGCATGGAACCTGATCGATCTCTGTCGTCGACTTACAAGGGAAAGACCTACTATTTCTGTGTGAAGGAGCACAAACAAATCTTCGATGCCTCACCAGAAAAGTTCGCCGCCGAATGACCGTTCCCTGCGGGGGCAAGACAATAGTGCGGCCTGCGCCTTCTCCCCGCTGCAGACGGAGAACTGCCCATTGCATCGATCGCCGCTGGAGAGCCCGCCAAGTGCTTGCGAAGAAGCCTAGATGTTCGCACGATCTGCTTAGAAAGCACCGCGGCTGCGGATCCCGAGACCCTTGCCTTCATGGCCGATCGAGGAGCACGGGCGAAGCTCGTCACCAGCGTATGCTCCGCCTCGCTGGTCCTTGGGGCGTCAGGGTTGTTGAAGGGCTACAACGCAACCTCGCACTGGTCGGTGCGTCATGTTTTGTCGGGATTTGGGGCGGTCCCAACCGACGCCCGCGTGGTGCGCGACCGCAACCGCATCACGGGCGCGGGCGTGACCGCCGGGCTCGACTTCGGCCTCACGATGGTCGCGGAGCCGCGCGACAGGACCTACGCCGAGTGTGTCAGCTCATGAGCGAGTACGACCCCCCGACCCGCCCTTCAATGCCGGCTCGACGAAGACCGCACCCGCGGAGGTGAAGGCCCACATGGTCGAAATCCTCGCAGGGTTCGTGAGGAAGTCCGAGGCGTTGGCGGCCGCAAAGAAGGGCTGACCGAGACGTACTGGTGCGTGCGACCGTCTACCTGACCGGGTCTGCCGGCGTGACGGCGAGGGACGGTCGCGGCCGCCCCACTGTAGCTCAAGCTTGGCTACGGGTCATCCGACGTGCCCGGCAGAGCAATGTGCGTGCCGGTGATTAAGCCGGAAGAGTCTCTCGCAACGTGCTGGAAAAGAACGAGACTTACTTGCTGACTAAGTGCGCCCGGCTAAACTACTTTGGCACACTCGCTCGCGCACGCGGCGCAGGCATCAATTCGGCTCACTTGGCAAGCTACGCCAAAGTCGCGGCCGAGAATTGCAAGAGCTGCGAAGCCGAATGTCGCAAGCACCCCGAGCACGAAGTCTGTAAGAACTGCGGTGAAACAGTGAGCTGAAGCCGCTTTAACCGGTGCACCTCGTCGGAGCTGCGGTGACGCCTTCGCAGTCGCAGTCCACGGAGATATTCCGCAGCACATTAATGTAGACGATTCTGTTGCCGAAATGATTGATCGTAGCTTTTGCCGACTCCATAATGCTTTCCATGAACGGTTCGCCTTTCAGCCAGCTCGCAAAGTCTTCATTGTCCGGGGCGGCGTGCACCATCTTCTTCCCGATTGTCCCGTCCGCGCAGCCAATGGCGATATTCTCCAGCGAACCACTGAACCCACCCATGACGTACACTTTGAAGTGGGTGAGCATTACCATAGAGTCGTAATTCAGCATATGTTTGCCGACTGACATTTCTTTGAAGTGCTTCCCGTCTTTAACAGGCAGCATTATCGCTCCGTCCTCGTCGATAACGTCGACTGGGCCGAAATCCCTGCCATTGATATTAATAGCCTTGGCCAGCCCGACCTTTTGTACCGGCGAGATTGTTAGTGTAGCGCGGCGGTGAGAGGCCCAGTCTTTAATTGAGGATTGATCTGCCGTGTCGTGCTTGAATTTGTTGAAGGGGTGACTCATCATCGATGCGATTCAGACCGGTGCGGACCACCTGCATCCAGATTCCACTGGCATTGGGATATGGAATTGAAGAAGCCGGACGCCGAGATTCATCTTAGCCGAGGGTGATCTCCAATTTGATTACCGAAGCAGGCGGAATGCTCACATTCAAGATCCCTGCGCCGATCGAGGTGTCAAGAGGCGTAGCCTTTACAGCATCTGGATTCTCGAAGGTGTTGTGTGCGTGCATGTCGCTGGCTGCCAGAGCGGTGCCCCGGGAGCGTGCAATCGCTGCACCGCGTAGAGTGACCTGAGCCTGGGAAGGCTGGGTAAGGTCCGGATTCACTGCCGTCAGCGTCACGAGGTTTCCCTTCTGGGACGCCGATCCATTGAGACCCCAGAACCTGGCAGGTCTTCCATCTCGATCGTAATGCACATCCGGTGCGGAGAACTCAGTGCGGAGCGATTGACCCCCTTTGTGTGCCGCATACATCTTGAAGACATGGAAGTTCGGCGTAGCGAAGAAGCGGTCTTCGTGGCAGAGAAAGAGCGCGTTGATGTTGTTCACCAGTTGTGCACATGTTGCCACACTCACCTTCTCCGCATTGCGATTGAATGCATCGAGTGTGAGGGCGGTTGCAAGGGCATCGCGGACGGTGACCTGCTGCCCGAAGATGTGAGTGGGGTCCAGCTCTGTTCCTTCGCGATACCAGGGTCCATATTCGTCGACAACCAGCTTGATTTGGTGTTGGGGATCGTACTGCCCCATAACTGCCCACTGGTCGGCCATTATCCGTTCCACGCGATCACACTCGCGAAGCAACTCGAACCAATCCACCAATTCGAACTTTAAGGCGTCGCCTTTGCCGAGAAGCCAGTCCCTTGTCTTGCCGCGGCTCAAGTTGGACGCATAGTGATGAATCGACCAGCCAGTGAAGCTAGGGTTGTGATAGGAGTGCCCGGTAAAGATCTCGTCGAAGAAGCGGTGCGTCCAATCAATATCGTTGCCGTTGGGCCCAGCCGCGATGAGCTGCAGACCGACGCCGAAGCTGGGAATCCAACTCGTGTAGCGGCGAAACTCCGACGCATACTCCTCCGGGGCGAAGTTGCCTCCGCAGCCCCAACTTTCATTTCCAATGCCCCAAAACTTCACCTTGAATGGTTCGGGAAATCCCGCTTCGGCGCGCATCTTCGCAAGAGTCGTGGTTCCCGCAGGAGAGTTGCAATACTCCACCCAGTGGTCGAAGAACAACGGTGGAAGGCTGCGTAGATTGGCTGCAAGGTACGGCTCGGCCCCCACGAGTTTGCAGAAACGCATAAACTCATTGGTACCGAATGTGTTGGGCTCAAAAACTTGCGGCCCCTTCTCGTGGAGGCGCGCTGCATCGGAATCGCCTTCCCAGAAGTTGGTGCGCACCGGCCGCTCAGAGGTGGACCCAATGCCGTCCTTCCAGTCGTAACTGTCGGCGAAGCAGCCACCTGGCCACCGCACGATGGGAACTTCAATCTCTTTCATTCTTTCGACAAGCTCGGCGCGTATTCCAAATTCGTTGCGTATTTTGGATTGTTCGCCGACCCAAACTCCGTCGTATATCACTCCGCCAATGTGCTCTGTGAACTGCCCGTATAGGTTGGGTGAAATCTCACCCCTTGGCTCTTCCAGGAATATCTCGACCCGGGAATCCGCCGATGTCGCCCAAATACGCGTGTTTGAAATTGCAAGCACTGCGCCGGCTAGGGCCGAACTCTTGAGAAATTGCCTCCGCTCCATTTGCGGTTCCTTTCCAAACTGGAATTGCTTTGCGGTCTTCATCTCACTTCAGGTTGCCTTCGATCGATTCGAGCGCCATTGTTCCAAAGCACGGCGGATTGAGTCCAACCGTCCATTGCAGACCGGACTCATTGGGTGACCTATCTCGGCGTAACGAGCACTTTGCAGGAATCACTCGATTGAAACTGCACGAACGCGAGAGCAACCTCAGTAAGCGAAAAGACATGGGATACGATCCGGTCGAGCGGCAACTGCATGGCGAGGTCAATCGCGTCCTGAAAATCCTTGCGCTCGTAAACTCGCGAGCCAAGGATCTCGATCTCCTTGAAATTTACTGCCTGCATATCCACTTCCACCGGTTTCTTGAAGACTCCGAGATTGACGATCGTGGCTCGCGAGCGTACGAGCGAGGTCATTTCGCGCGCGGAAGAGGGATGACCCGCACATTCAAAAAGGACATCCGCTCCATTCGCGTCGGACATTCTCATCACTTCCGCGAGTAGATCGGCACCGGCCTTGATGGCGTGCAGCCCGAGGCTCTCGGCCAGCCTCAGGCGCGTGGGCAGCACATCGCTGACGATCACGTGAGACGCGCCGCGGGCCTGGGCAACCAATGCGGTAAGCAAGCCTATTGGACCCGCTCCAAGGACAACAGCGATGCCCACCCCATCCATGCTGGTGCGGGAGACACCGTGCACGGCGACCGCAAGCGGTTCGATGAGCGCTCCAATTTTCGCGGGCATGTTCTTGGGCAGTCTTACGAGTGATCCAATGGGCACTTTTACAAACTCCGCCATGCCGCCGTCGACATCGAACCCGAACAGGCGAAGTCTCCGGCAAACATGCGGATTGCGGTGCGTGCAAGCGTAACAAGTTCCGCACGAGATGAGCGGATACACAGTGACGTGCGCTCCCACTTCCCAGCCAGCGCTGGGATTTCCGATTTTCACGATGTGGCCGGAAAGTTCATGGCCTACGGTGAGCGGGGCTTTGGCGCGCGGGTGGGTCCCGGCCATGATATTCATATCAGAGCCGCAAAAACCGCAGGCCTCGATGTGAATCAGAGCCTCTTCGCTCCCGATCACCGGAATGGGAACCTCTTCGGTTTCAATACGCGTGGGACCAAGATATCGGGCAGCGAGCATAGTATCCATCAAGTTCCCCCTTCCGCGCGATGAAGCCGCCGCTCATCACGAACATAGCACTTGGCAAAAAGGTGGCCACGCCCGCATGGGACTTCGGTTACGCTCACGCTACCGCAATTGAGGTGCGTTCTCGCAATCATAAGTTGGTTCCAGAGAGACGCGCTTGCGAAATTGGCCTCCTTGTGGAGAGAAGTGCTTGCATAGTGGGAGAACTCCCATCCGGGAAGCGGATCGAAGAAACAGATTGAAGGGATCGAGTGAGTCGACTCTGCAGTCTTGTTGAAGCGCAGCAGCACGCGGATTGTGTGGCCCGGGCCCATGGGTAGTTTTTGAGGCGTGCGCGGGCTCGCACCGCGGGTTTGCGAGCGAAAAGCTCGGTGAGGAAACTTGTTCTTCCTTGCGGCGTTGCAGCAGCATTTTACCTCGCAGGAATTACGTTAAGAAGAATCCGATTGACTATAGATAATATATAAGAGATTTGTCAACGCCAACGATGTCACTCTAGTTTTCGCTTCTGCACCACCGCTGACCGGCTGTGGTGCAGAAGCAGGGGTGGATGGATTCAACTCACTTATTGAATGTTGAGAAGCCAATTCTGTGGCGCCTGGCCATTTGCACTGTCCAGCCACATCTGAAGCCCGGACGTTGCTTCACCATAGTAGTCATCGATCACCATCGGGGAACCATGATTGGTTGTTGCCGCCTGGTTTTCGACAACGAAGTAGCCGTTGCTCTGCGGAATGAACTTCCAATTTTGAGCTGCATTCCCGTTGCAGGGTTGCTGCCAAAGCATCGTACTGGTCCCCTGCGCTTGAGGAAGTGTGCGCGAAGGAGTTCCGTTACCCCACGGGTCGTCGAGACAGAAGCCACTCTGCACGCTGACCATGGTGAAATAGCCGTTGCCCTGGTTGTGCAAGGTCCACTTCTGAGTCGCCCAACCATTCGCCGGATACTGGATGACTTGTACGCCATCTGTGGCTCCGCCTGAACAGCCATCGCAGTAGTTGTCCAAGAGCATTTGGCTTGCCTGGTTCTCGAGCGTGTAGGTTGCGCCGTCCGTGATCGTTCCGGATGGGGTGCCTGAGGTACTGGCGGCAAGCCAATTCTGCGGCGTCAAGCCATTTGCAGTATCCAGCCACATCTGAAGTCCCGACGTCGCTTCTCCATAGTAGTCGTCGATCACCATCGGAGTACCAGCGCGCGGATTGAAGACCGTTGCCGCCTGATTTTCGATGACGAAGTAGCTGTTGGTCTGCGGAATGAACTCCCAATTCTGAGCTTCATTACCATTGCAGGGTTGCTGCCAGAGCATCGTACTGGTCCCCTGCGTTTGAGGAAGTGTGCGCGAGGGGGTTCCATTGCCCCACGGGTCGTCGAGACAGAAGCCGCTCTGCACATTGACCATGGTGAAATAGCCACTCCCCTGCGCGTGCAAGGTCCATTCCTGAGTCTCCAAACCGTTCGCTGGATACTGGATGACTTGAACTCCATCCGTCGGTGCGCCTGAACAGCCATCGCAGTAGTTATCTAAGTTCATTTGGCTTGTCTGGTTCGTAAATGTGTATGTCACGCCGTCACTGAGCGTGGGTGCGCCCTGATAGCCACCCGAGACAATGTCAGCCTGTACATTGCTCATTGCGGTACTAGATGGCGCCCCGGCCGTCATCACACCTTCGAAAAAACGTCCCGTCCCCGAGTTGCTGTTGTCTCCTCCTACCCCTAAGACGATAGCCCCTTCTTGATGCATTGGCGTGTAGAGACTGGAAAGAGCTATCGACCCGGAAGACGTCAGACCGCCGGATTGTGCGTTTCCTATGTACGTTCCGTAGTAATGCTGACCATCGTTCCACCCCATAGCCGTCACAAACAGGGTGCCGGTAGTACCCGTCAATTGGCCGTATACCCCGTTTTCCAGGTCGAGCCCCTCTACTGGAGCGCATGGACTATTCCAGGAGCTGGTGGCACAGTGCATGTTGATCGCATCCATATATCCGTCAGCCACGTCCGTGTTAGTCGTCTCAGCGTTGCCGAAGTCGAAGCAGCAAGCGCCGTAAGGACTAAGATTAGCGGTTGAGCTCACCATATACACGCCTTCAGGTGCCCCGTTCACCGCAATACCGCTTGTTGCGTCATTGCGGTAACCGACTCCGGATGAGACGAGTAGACCGTAGACTTTATGTCCCCCCGCTATGACCGGCAAAGAAGTTGCCGAGGCCGCGACATCGTAGCCGCCAGGACCAGGACCACTCGCTGCGCCCCCAGGAGGAGCAAGGGTTAGATCGTTGTGCTCAGAAGATTGATCGTAGATCTTGGTAATCGTACAAGTGGTGTTCGCACAGAATGCGTCCTGTGTGGCAGCGGCTGCGTAGCCGGAGCCGTCGGTGAGAACTGCGATGTTAGTTGTGGTGTTGTCCGACTGACGCGTCACCTGGTACAGGGATCCGGTATAGGAACTGTAAAGTGCTCTCGTTGTGCTGTATGCGGCAACGCAAGGTGTGGCGCTTGCGAAGATGTCGCAGGGACCGCTTGTTTGCGCGGAGCAAGCAGTGACTAAGCCTGGGACGAGGACCGCGATAAACGCTACCAAGAAGAGGATCTTCTGCTGTCGCATGGGGGAATCTCCTTTAGACTTTCGGGGAGAAAACATATCAGCGCAACTATAGAACAGTCAATCTATAATTGATTATAGATACTATTGCACTAATTTCAGACGGCTTCATCTCGCTGCAAGACAAAATTCGCCTAAAGTCGCTCTTCGGTTGACTGGCATCCTCTTATCCTCGGCCCCTCTCGCCTTTCGACACCCTTGGCCCCAAAACCTTGGGAGCTTGACCTGGGTCGCCTTAGAAGCTTCCGTCTCCCGGCTGCTCCTGGCTCGCGCTTATGCCTGGAGACGACACGCCCGCAAGTGAAGTCGGGCATTTCGCAGTTTCACCGGTGAAGTTCGCATTTTTCTTGACCTAATCCATTCATGTGGCGCACTATAGATTATAGATTTATGAAGCGATCGTGTTTGATGTCACTGAACACCACGTGCTGCCCTCCGCCGTGAGCTTCGATGTTGCTCGCCTCGATCGTCAGATGGTCCGTATTCGGAACCTGGAACATAAGACCGTACGTTCCACTCCGGTGCCCGATCTCCTGGCCGAGTGCGAACGCGAAGGCCTATCATGGCCACGAAGAGCTGCTCGTCTTGTACAACGGATGTGCGAAACTGAGCGGCCCTGTATCCACGCTGATGAGCGAATCGTATTTACGCGCACCATAGCGTCCGTCCCGCCCGTATATACCCCGGAACAATGGAGCGCGAAGACTGCCGGTTGTTCGCTCCCGCGAACTGGATCCCGTAAGCAATATATGTGCGTACTGGGGGAATGTCTCGTCCCAGGGACTTCTGGAGCGAAAACGTGTTGCGCTTGAGACGCGCCAGCGGCTGCTTGATGAACCAGAAGCCGTCGAGTTTCTTGACAGTGCTATTGAAACAATCGTTTGTGATTCGGGTTCCCCTCATCCCTGGCGTGACCGCCATAGACGAGAATCTCGAGGCAATTGCTCATGTAGCGAAGGGGCTCGCCGGCCTGATCCGCGTAGATCTGCTGACCTACAATCGCGCGGCTGGCGGAAAATACTCGGCGCTGAGAAAGCAGTTCTATCCCACATGCGACGACGAGACTCTCCCTGTGCAAGTCAGTCTGGCTGCATTCGAAGCGGCCGGAGTGAGGGCGGGTGTAGTTGGGGCCATCACGCAATAGTCTGAATCGGGCCTTACAGTAGGAAGCGAGGCCGAAAACTGTAATTTGGTCCTCTCGGTCTCAGTTTGACCGTCTATCTGAGGATTCTTCAATGCTGCCGAGGAATCCAGATGCTCGCACCTATAACGGTACCTCTTTTCCCTGAATTGGCTGAGCTGACCCATCCACAGGCTCGACTGTGCTTAACCCCTGATGCCCGCCAGCCAACAATGCGATTCTTATCGCACGGACCGTCTATTTCGCAGTGTATCCACCGTCCATCATGAGAATGGAGCCGGTGAAAAAGCTGGCATGTTCGCTTGCCATGTAGGCATAGAACGTGGCAATTTCGTCAACGTCGGCGATGCGGCCGATCGGGTGATTATCTCTGAGCATGCTCCAGTATGCCTCCGGATCTCCCGAAGCCGCCGCAGATCGATGCACAATCGGAGTATCGACCGTTCCGCAGGCGATGGTATTCACCCGAATATGATTCTTGGCGTACTCAATAGCCATCTGCCTCGTCATTTGATGCAAAGCACCCTTCGAAGGCGCGTAGGCCCCCTGGGTTGGAATGCCAACTTCACCGGAAATGGAACCACTTATCAGGATAAGACCGTGGTTCTGGCGGATCATTATTGGGATAACATGGCGGCTTGCCCAATAAACCGCCTTGACGTTGGAATTGAAGACATCGTCCCATTCTTGAGGAGTATGCTCATGAATCGGCTTCACTACACTTACTGCCGCATTGCTCACCAAAACGTCGAGGCGACCGAATGAGTCGATTGCGGAAGAAGTAAATCGAACCGCGGTGGCTTCTTCACCAACATCGCCGTGCACGAATTGGAGTTTGTCGCCATACCGTGCCTTGCATTCCGTGAGCTCAGCGGGGACGTCGGCACGGCGGAAGACGGCGATTACGCCGTCTGCGTCGCACTCGAGAAACCTTCGAGTTATGGCAAGTCCAATTCCTGAGGATGCACCTGTCACTACAGCGACTTTTCCGGAAAGTGTGATTTCCAAGCGAGCACCATGCGTCATTGAAGTATCGAATGAGTTCGGACCAGATAGAGTCCGCAACTATTAACAATTATAGAGTATAAACCAACATGATAGCGAATCAGAGAATACGCTTCCCGCCGATTCCGATTAACGGTTCTGCGCCGTGAAAGACAACTCTTCCTCGTCGAGGTTAAGCCCGTACTGCATGTTCCAATACTGCACGGTTTGCTTCACAAATGCTTGACGAGCGAGGTTTTTGTCGCGAGTTCGTAGCCCCTCCAGGATCGCAAGGTGTTCCTGAACAGCGGCAAGGCGTTCGCTCAACGCACTTGGATTGCCTGGCCACCGGCCAACGACCGAGAACACGAAGAGCCGAAAGGTGATGGTCTCAAGCGTATCGCGTAGATACTCGTTTCCCGCAAGTTCCCAGATTCTGCGATGGAATGCGACATCGCAGTCGTGGAAGTTCTTGACATCCGTGTGGTCCATTCCTTTTCCGGCCATGGCGTTCACAATGGCAGTGAGTTCCTTTTCCGCCTCGTCCGTCATGTTCTCGGCCGCCTTTCCGATGGCGATCGCCTCCAGGGGGATATGAACCTCCTGGATAAGCCGGTAGTCCTCAGGACTCAGTTGGGTAACGTAGGTGCCGCGCTGCTGGAGTCTGGACAAAAGCCCCTGGTGCTCCAGTTCATGGAGAGCCTCGCGCAGTGTGGGCTGACCGATCCCCAGTCGCGTAGCCCACTTGAGTTCAATAATCCGGTCCCCGCCGCGCAACTCTCCTGAAATGATGGCCTCGCGGATGGCTTGTGCGGCAGCTTGGGGTGCGGACTGAATCGTGAGTTGCCCAGGACTTGGCTTGCGATTGTGGCTTCCCATGGCGAAACGCTCCGTAGAAGTGATCGAATTTTATTCTATAGAAGATCAACGAAGTCTACCATCCGGTAAAGCAAGCACTCAAATCATCATGTCTTTTACTTCTCGTGCCTCCTTCCGAAACACCCATGGCCGATAGTAGTCCAGGACCTGCATCCTTGCCTTGCTGCCAACGAGATTGAGCGCCGCGCGAAACATATCCGGATGGCCGATATTGTTGATCATCATGTCAAAGTGGCATGGAATGGCAACAGCCGGATCGATCGCCGTCACAATGCGCGCCGCTTGCAGGGGATCGAGGTTATAAAATCCGCCGTTGATGCAGATTGCGCAAAGATCCACACCGTTCGGGAGCAATGAGCCCAAAAGTTCGCAATAGCCTGTGTCCCCGGTGTTATAGAAGGTGATGCCGTTTGCAAAGCGGATCAAGACACCGGAATGATTCAGGTCCGTATTGTCGGTTGGAAGGGCGAATGTGCCGGTAAGCTCGGTAGGTCCGTCGAGTTGCATGGTCTGGTTAGGATGAAGGATCCGGCAGCACGACCTTGGTACGCCGCACCGTTTGTACTTTTCGACCGATTCCCACGGTCCAATGAACTGAGCCTGCCCCTTGCTGATGAAGCGGCGGATCGTCTCCGGATCCGCATGGTCATCGTGCGAATGTGTGGTGAAGAAGACGTCGATGTCGAGGTCTTCAGGCTCGATAAAGATCGGGAGCTGGCGATCAAGACGGAACGGCAGATGAGCAAAAAGCTCGGCACAGCTATCGGTCAGATAGAGATCGATTCCGATCAGTGGCCCGATGCTCGCCTTCAAAATGAAGCCGTTCTGGCCCATAAACCAAACCGCGAGCCCTCCCGCCGGGACCTCGAAAGCTCGAATGGACTGCATATACTCGCGGCTTGGGATCAACGGCGGAAGGACGAGCTCAATTCGCGCTTCCCGATCATAGGGGTCGTTGCGAGCAAAGTGATAACGTGGCATGGGCGGTCTTTGCATGCAGACTCCTACTGGAAGACTCCCGAATCGGCATTTGCTTCCGCATGGAGTGTAATTTAAGGACGGTGGCCTGTTACGTACGAGGCCTGTTGTCCGGGGGTAAAGAGTTCAAGCCGAACCTTCCAGGTTACAGCGTGATTGGGCTTGAGCGTCACCATTCCGGTATCCATCCCGTTCCAAACGCTGCTGAACGGATCGGCGAAATTGAATTGCTCTTCGATCGCCGCAAAGGCCTTGTCCGGCGGCGCATACACCTGCACGGTTCGAATGTCCGACGAGAGCCCTTCTATGTGGATGCCGTAGGACAAGGCTGGGTCCGTCAAATCGACGACGACGTCTCCAGAGGCGCGGCCCAGGTCCACGAAGTTGTCGTCCAGAAAAATAACGCCCAGCGGTACACCTGTCGGCGGACGGAAATCGTACTTCGTGTCTGTCACCGGGCGTAACTTTCCGGTGGGAAACACATCATCGTAGTTATTCACTTCGGCGAGTTTCGATGCGGGAATGTGGAGCCGTGCCTGGGTACGATCACCACTCGGAATGGCGAAGTAAGGATGCCACCCAATTGAGATCGGCTCTTCTTCATCGCCGACGTTCTTTGCGATGATGGTCGATTCAACTGTTGTGCCCGTGAGGGAGATACTGATCGTCAAATCGGTCTTCGAAGGCCAATACCCACCAAAATCTCCTGCGTGAATCACTCCAGTCAAAGTCTCCCCGTCGGGCGTTGTCTCGAGTTTCAGCGAGTCGGTCTTGCGATCGAGGATCAGCCCGTGGATCGCGTGAAGCTCCGCATTGGGGTTTGCCTTCCCCTTCCAGACGGCGGGTAATGTGAGAGTCTTTTCTTTCCATTGGGTCGAGACGGTTTTGCCGTCCGATGAAAGCTTCCCGCGAATGCGGTTGGGGTAAGGGACGAGGAACGCACCTCCGAATGCGAAGCTCTTCACGCCATGAACGTCGTCGGCGCCGCCGTTCAGCTGCTGCGCGGCCTCTTCGAGCGAAGGGGAAGCAAGAACATGGACCTCTCCCTTGCCCGGTAGATTGGCGGTGATCTGGAAGAGATTCATTCCCCTGCCTGGGAGTATCGTTACGGAGGTGAACTCCGGCCCCGCTGCGTTCGCGCTGCTCCTGCGCATTAGTTGAACCACCGGCTGACCCCCGATCTTGAGACCGTCTTTGAATACTGCTTCGTCGCCGGTGGAGGCGAGCTTCGCCTGGGAACCAACCAGGAGGACGGCCGCAGCCAAAGCGTGCCGAGCCGACGAAACATGCCAGCAGACAGCGAGAGCAAGCGCGACGCAAATATGCAAGAGAGCGCGATATCGATTTGCGAACGGCGACATGAAAGGCCTCTCCATGAATTCAGGTCAAAAACATCATCGATGCGCAACATTTGACCGGAGCTGGCTAGCTACCGGACAATGCTTCGAAGCTTCTCCAGATCCTTACTCAATTTGGCGACCACGCGTCTCACTCGTGCGCACTCGCCCTTTAGGTAACACAAGTGTCTTCTCTGCCACTGTACCTTTTGCGAATCGGCCGACGGAACAGAAGACGGCTTACTTCTCTTGTCGGCTAGAGCGCTCACACGAGTAGTGCGTCTCGTGGGTGAATCCCCTCTTGCTTGGCTCAACTCGACGGCGGCTGTGTTGGCGCAATACTGCAAAGTGGAAATGGCATTCAGGACTCTTGTTCTCGTTTCGCGTGACACGTTGCCGCTGCAATTCGCAACGCGCGACACCGTCGCTGTCGAAACCCCTGCCAACCTGGCGACTTCTTTTATTGTGCCCGACATTTCACTCAGTCCAAGAAATTGGTTGGAGGTGATAAATCCGTGCATCGCAACTCGACGGAAGAGAGCCCATTTGTCGATTCCTCCGACGCTTCTCAAACGAAGGCATTGGATGTTCAATGCTCGCTCGCATAAACCCGAAGGACCAGATTCCTATCGTTGTCGCCGACACTGTTAACTGGCCCTAGATCCTAGAGAATGCCCAACTTCTTCTGCATGTCCTCCAATGTGATTCCTTTGGTTTCAGGGAAGTAAAACAACACCACAAAGAACTGGACCGCCATCATGATGGAGAAGAACCTAAAAGGCACCGCGGCGGAATGGGCGCTGAGAAGAGGAAAGATCCAGGAAAGGATGGCAGTCATCAGCCAATGTGTGAAGCTTCCCAGGCTTTGTCCCTTGGCCCTCACCGCATTCGGAAAAACCTCGCTGATATAGACCCAGATGACCGCCCCTTGCGAGAATGCGAAGAACGCGATATATCCGATCAGCGGCCAGATGAGCAGACGTTGGTGCGCGTGGTTATAGAAGAGGAACGAAACCGTCGCAAGGCACAGGCAGGTGCCGACGGAACCGACCAGCAACATAATTTTGCGGCCGAACTTATCGATGACCAACATGGCCAGCATGGTGAAGCAAAGGTTTGTAGCTCCGATGACGACAGCCTGCCGGTCCCCCGATACCTTGGTAAAACCCGCGCGCTCAAAGATGTCGTTTAGATAGTAAAGTATGGAGTTGATGCCGGCGAGCTGATTGAACATGGCGACGGTAATGGCCAGCGACACGGGAAAGCGATACTTCCATGAAAAGAGTCGCTGCTTCTCGCCGGCATGCTCAATGTCGATCGATTCGACGATCTGCCGAAGTTCTTCCTTGGCATTCTCCTCGCCGATCAAATCCAGTACATTCCGCGCTTCGTCGATGCGCCCTTTCTTCACGAGCCATCGTGGACTTCGCGGAATGTAGAAGAGAAGGAAAAAGAACACCACTGCTGGAGCTGCGGATATGCCAAGTTTCCAGCGCCACTCAGATGCGCCAAGGGACATGGTCCCAATGACAAAGTTCGAAAAATAGGCTACAAGAATGCCAAGCACGATGCTGAACTGAAAGAAGCCTACCAGCCTGCCGCGCCACTTCGCTGGCGCAATCTCCGCAATATACATGGGGCCGAGTACAGATGATCCGCCGATCGCCAGTCCGGCGATAAAGCGAAACGTCACGAAGGAAAGCCAATTCCACGCAAAAGCGCATCCCAGCGCAGACACGAGAAACAGGATGGCGAGTCCGCGAAGGCTGTCGCGGCGCCCATATGTGTCTCCAGGAATGCCGGCGAGAATGGCGCCGGTAATCGTTCCCCAGAGGGCGATAGCCACCGTCAATCCAAGCGAGGCTGGTGTGAGGTGAAACAGATTCGTCAGCGATTTGGTAGTGCCTGCGATGACTGCGGTGTCGAATCCAAACAAAAGGCCGCCCAATCCGGCGACGGCCGTGCTCCTGACCAAAGGCCAATTCAGTGTTGCATGTTGACGATGCTCGGTAGCGTCCGTAAAGGAACTCATCAGTCTCCTGTCGTACGGGTGGTCTAGAGGCCAAGACTCCGAGCACACGATGATGCCGGCACTCAATTACCTCAGAGTTATAGATTATAGATATCGCACTGGTCAAATTTCATTTGAAGCCCGGAATGGAGACGCCATATACGAACAATTGCCGATCTCTCCCGAGCCGGGCCTATCTGATTGACGGGGGTGAATTTGACCGCGAATGCGCAGGGGCGTTCTGACGTCTTCGGCCGGCAAGGATTTTCGCTCCATTGGATTCTTGTGAAGATTCCATGATGAATCCTCGACACGGTTATTATTATAGATTATCTTTTACGCCATGCAAGCTCTCGTGCTTGAAAGCGCTCTCGATCTTCACATGCGAGACATCCCTGAGCCCGTAGTCGGTGCCCAGGATGTGCTCATCAACGTCAAAGCCTGCGGTATCTGCGGAAGCGATATTCATGGCTATGACGGAACTACAGGACGCCGTATTCCGCCGCTCGTGATGGGCCATGAGGCCGCCGGTGTCGTGGCCAAGATCGGACCAGAGGTTCACTCGTTTCGTGTCGGCGATCGCGTCACGTTCGATTCCACCATCTCCTGCGGTAAATGCTTCTTCTGCAGCAGGGGCGATGTCAACCTCTGCGACAACCGACAGGTGCTCGGCGTCTCCTGCGGCGAATACCACCGCGACGGCGCATTTGCCGAGTACGTTTCGGTTCCCCAACACGTCGTCTATCCTCTACCCGGCTCATTTCCATTCGAGAAGGCGGCGCTTATCGAAGCCGCCTCTATCGCGGTGCATGCTGCGAAAATCACTGCCATTCAATCCGGCGACTCGGCCGTGGTTATCGGCGCCGGCATGATCGGACTGCTGGCCGTCCAAGCCTTAAGGGTTTACGGCTGTAGCAAGATCGTCGCCGTCGATCTTGAGGAAAGCAAGCTCGCTCTCGCGCGGTCTCTGGGGGCCGATGAAACGCTTCTTGCCGCCGACCCGCACCTTCTGGCAAAACTCAAAGCGGCCACCGAAGGTCTTGGTCCCGATATCGCCGTGGAAGTGGTTGGTCTTCAGAAATCGGTTCTTACTGCAATCGATAGCGTACGTCGCGGAGGAACGGTCACACTCGTCGGCAACCTTGCACCCGTCGTGGAAATACCCTTGCAGGCCGTTGTCACAAGGCAGCTAAGGTTGCTTGGCTCCTGCGCCTCGGCCGGTGAGTATCGCGAATGCATCCATCTCATGGACACCGGCGCGATCAACGTCGTTCCGCTCATATCCGCGCTCGCTCCCCTAAGCGAGGGCGCGGCATGGTTCAACCGTCTTTACGCGCGCGAGCCTGGCCTGATGAAAGTGATTCTGCAACCTTGAAGGAAGCTATGACCGAAAGTCTTTTCGACCTGGCCGGTAAAGTTGCAGTCGTGACTGGCGCCAGTCGGGGCCTTGGCCAATATCTTGGGCGCGCCCTAGCGCATGCCGGCGCCGACCTCGTTATCACAAGCCGGAGCATGCCGGACCTGAAGCAGTTTCAATTGGAGATCGAAGGCCTGGGTCGTCAAGTGCTCCCGCTGGAACTGGACTTGCGAGATGCCGCTAGCATTCGTGCGGCAGCCGAAGCGGCCGCGTGCCACTTCGGCAAGATCGATGTTCTTGTCAACAATGCCGGTTGCAATGTTCGTAAGCCAGCGCTCGATGTTACCTGGGAGGATTGGAACCTGGTGCTCGACACAAACCTGCGCGGTTCCTTCTTCGCCGCGCAGGCCTTCGCGCTTGGCATGGTCGGACGCGGCTACGGCAGAATTATCAACATTGGCTCAGTCACGAGCGTCTTCGGCTATGCCGGCATTGCTCCATATTGCGCTAGCCGAGGGGGCATTAAGCAACTGACGATGAGCCTTGCGGATGAATGGGGACCGCGTGGCGTCACGGTAAACTGCCTAGCTCCGGGATGGTTCCGCACTGAGCAAAATGGGGTTCTTTACGAGAACGAGAGATGGGTTGAGTACATCACCGATCGCATTCCGCTGAAACGCCCTGGCAAGCCGAACGACTTGGACGGGGCGGTCGTATTCCTCGCCTCGGACGCCAGCGCCTACATTACGGGACAAACCCTGCTTGTCGATGGCGGCATTTCCACGGGAGCAACCCGGGCGACAGCTTAGGAGGACGAAAGCGGTCAACACGAGACGGTTACTATAACGACGGAGGTTCGCCGCCGTAAGCCAAAGTGCAGGCGCCTGATATCGAACGGCCAATTGGTGTGTCGCACGTCTGATCGCGCAGCGCTACACGATACGAGGTACACTCCGGCGAGCCGAGACGTTCCAGAACCGCCGCAATCGATTCAGCAGCATAGGGCCTCCAAGAGGGACCCAATCACCCAGTATTCTTCTTGATCGCCGTCGGGTCGCCGCGCGCCTTACAGGTAGTTTTGACTCGCTTGCGTTTCGTTGATTTGGTTGTCGGGTACCAGCAAGCCGACGCCGAATTCCCCGCAATGCCTCGATGCGTGGCTTGAGAGCAGTTCGTCAAGTTAAACGCACGGGTGGGACCGTTGAAGCCGCCGACTCAAATGTGAACGATGCAAGGACGAATGAGTCCATGATCGTGCCGCGGGGCCGCAACCGAATCCGGAACCGATCGCTCGCCATTGATCCCCGATGGAATCGACCTGGCCGGCGGTCGGCAACATGTGGACCGGGGAATTGCGCCGGCAATTGGTCTGGGAGCATTGGGCATGGCAAGCCGCTTCACCTCAGTGGGGCGGCTCCGTATCCGCCAGAACACCGTCATAGTCGAAGACAAGGACGCCGCGATTTTCATTCATCTTATTCACTTTTTTGGATCCTCAATACCACTTTTACCCTTTACTCTCCCGTTGCGTGTCGCATAGTTGTAGATTATCGTCATTCTATAGTCTATGGTGTAACGTCTGCGATCTAGATCTAGCACTGTTGGTGACCTCGGCTGAACGCGGCGATGTTGAACCCGTTCTGCGTAGCGCGAATATCCAGGACTGCTTCGAAGCGCGCGTGTTTTCTGCGGCGACGTCACGCGACCCAAGCCTGCGTCGGATCCGTATCTTGCGATTGCGGCTCGCATGCGCCTCGCCACAGGACTCGCATTCGAAGACTCCGATGCCGGCATCGCGAGCGCGGTCGCTGCAGGTTTCCACGCTATCCGAGTCGATAATCCAGAAAGTCTGCCTGGAGTCGTTTCGGAGATCACTGGACTTGCCCCCTCAACAATGAACGCAGAATCCCCTTGACAAGATATTTTACAATAGATTATAGATTATTGCGCATCAGCGCTTTCGCGCTACCAAAAACTGAGCGCTGTGGACGACCTTTTCCAGCCGGAAATTCGCACGGCTGACAGGCGTTCTATCTCTTTGATTTGCAGTAGTTCGAGGAGCTTCGCGGCCTTCCACCGGCTCGATGCAGGGGACCAATCGGTTGACATGCCCAATATGCAGCTTCCGAGTAGTTCCATGGTGCGGCAGATGCGCCTAGGTACTTCGGGATTACCAGTTCTCGGAACAAACCAATTCAGGAGGAAACAATGAATCACGCTCGCTTTCGTCTGCTCGGCCTGTTGCTGCTGGGCCTGTTCTTTACTCCGTTCGCGAAGGCACAAGATAACGCGACCGTAAACGGGACCATAGCGGACGCCAGCGGAGCGCTGGTTCCGAATGCCGCCATAGCTCTCACAAACCCTGCAACCGGACAGACAAGAACTGAGACCTCGAACAGCGCAGGGGTCTATCGGTTCGCCAATGTGGGCATCGGCACATATACCCTAACAGTCTCAGCGACCGGTTTCCAGAAGTACAGCAAAGCAGGCATCGTAGTAAACGTCACTCAGACATTGGAAGAGAACGTTGCTCTCACTATCGGCAGCCAAGCTCAGACGGTTACCGTGCAAGCAGATACCTTGCAAGTACAGACGGAAACAAATGAGGTCAGCAACCTAATCACCGGTGAGCAGGTCTCCCAGCTTGCAACAAATGGTCGCAATGTGGAGAACCTCGCCATCATGGGGATGGGTGTATCCAACACCGTTTCGGACTTCAACAACCAGAATGCCAATACGACCAGTAACACCATCAGCTTTAATGGAACCCGCGCGAACCATAACGTCTACCTCCTTGACGGAGCCGAACTAAACGATCGCGGCTGCGGTGGCTGTTTCGATGTTCTCCCCTCTCTCGACGCGCTGGCCGAGTTCCAGACCCTCGAGAGCAACTATGCTCCCGACTACGGTCTAGGCTCCGGCGGGCAAATCACAATGGTCATCAAATCCGGAACCCATGACTTCCACGGAGGTCTATGGGAGTTCAACCGAAATGAGGATTATGACGCTAACAACTATTTCACCAAGTTGGCAGGCCAATCACGGTCGGAACTCCGTCTGAACGAACCCGGCGGCAACATCGGTGGTCCCCTGTGGATTCCTCACGTGTACAACGACGTACGCAAGAGGACATTCTTTTTTGTAAATGAGGAATGGCGGAGGCTGATTATCGGAAGTGCACCGTCGATTGTGAACGACGTAGCCGGCAACAATTTTCCCGTCGCCGGGCAAGCACTGGCCTACACCGTTCCCTCCAACGGCAAAGCTCCAATCGTTCCTGTTACAAGCGACCCAGCCAAACTGGCCCTCTACGCGGCTGACGGGTTGATTGCGGGACAGCCATTTCCCAACAACACCATTCCGGCTAACCTGATCGACCAGAACGCAGTCCTGGAAATGAACGCAGGCACTTTTCCCAAGCCAAACTACAACAATGGAACCCAATACATTTCGTCAAAACCTCAACCAACAAATGTTCGTGACGACATCGTACGAATCGATCACGCTATCAATGACAAGATGCAATTGATGGGTCACTACGTTCATGATGCAGTCACGCAAACTACTTACCCGCCGCTATGGGGCGACAGCAGTTATCCGACTGCGGGCTCGACGATGACCAATCCCGCGTGGATGGCAGCGTTCAAGCTGACGCAAACGTACTCCCCGTCGTTGCTGAACGAAACGGCCTTCCTCTACACCGACAACATCGTCAAGATCAATCCACTCGGCGTATTCGCACAGCCAACTGGCTGGGCGGCCACATCCTTCTTCCCGGTCGCCGACAACGTAGGCTCCAAGATGCCGGAAATCGATCTTGGCGCACCCTACAATGTGAACTGGAGCTCAAACTACTATCCATGGAAGAACTTCTACGCGGACACGCAGTTCCGCGACGACCTATCATGGACCAAAGGGAAGCACCAGACAAAGTTCGGCTTCTCCTACATGCGCGTGGTCAAGAACCAGGAACTGCAGGCAAATACCCAGGGAACGGCGCAGTTCAACTCCAGCTCGTTTTCCGGCGACTCCTACGTGAACTTCCTGCTGGGCGAAGAATCCAGCTTTACTCAGCTTCAATTCCTAGCCAACAAACACTGGGTCAACAACAACTACAGCTTCTACGGCAATGACAACTGGCATGTGACTCCCCGGCTGACTCTTAACATTGGGCTTCGATACGATGCCCTGCCTCACGCCTTCGAGAGATTCAACCAGTTTGCAAACTTCGTGCCTTCGGACTATCTGTATGCACTGGGAAATCCAGTCACCGCGGCTGGCACTCTGAACTCCGCTTCACTTACTAAGTTCAGTTGCAACGTCCAGGTGTGCAACACCAACGGAGAGCTGTTCTATCTCAATGGCATTGAGGAAGCTGGTGTAAGCGGCTTCCCGCGCGGCAACGTGCAAAACAAGTACGACACCTGGGAGCCGCGAGTTGGCTTTGCCGACGACATCTTCGGCAATGGCAAGACAGTCTTCCGGGGCGGCATTGGTATCTTCTACGAGCGCGTTCAGGGCAACGATGTGTACAACGCCGCTCAGAATCCGCCCTTCGCGTATCAGCCGTCGGCCAACAACGTCTATTTCTCGAATCCTCTCACCAGCGCCTTGACAGGAGTAACCACGACTCAGTCCTTTCCGTCCACTCTTACCAATCTGAAGTTCAACTATCCGCCACCTGGGACTGCGACCTTCAGCTTGGGAATTCAGCACCAACTTGCCCAATCGATTATTGCGGTTGTGCAGTATGGCGGGGCCTTGGGATGGGATCAGAACGACGACCGGGGCATCAACACGTTGCCTCTGGCCGATGCGAGCAACCCGTCGAATCCATACGACGATCGCGCAGGCGTTGCCAGTGGCTCGCTGAACGCGAACCAGTACCGCATTTTCCCAGGCTTTAGCTCTATCAACCAGGAAGAGAACGAGACGAATTTCGAGTACAACTCTCTTCAGTCAGGTCTGCGCATTGAGAACCGTCATGGACTCACAGTTCAGTTGGCCTACACCTGGTCGCATGAGATCGATGAAGTTAGTGGCGATCTTAACGGCCTGTCCAATCCATTCAACTCGAAGTATGACCGCGGATCGGGAGGTCTCGATCGGCGCCATATCTTCAACGCGAACTACATTTACGCTCTTCCGTTCTTTGCCAAGAGTTCCAACCTTGCGGCGCGCGAGATCCTCGGAGGTTGGGAGTTTTCCGGGGTGACGGTTGCGGAAAAGGGAACGCCTCAGTACATCACCTATAACGGCTCAGACACTCTTGGACTGGGTGGCAACACGAACAATCGTCCGGACGAGGTGGCAAAAGTCTCTTATCCGAAGCAACGGACAGCATGGTTCAATACCAGCGCTTTTGCGAGCCCCACCGCCCCATGGAACGGCGGTGCGAACCAAGGTTTTGGCAACGCTGGGAGAGACGCGGTAATACTGCCGGGACGCTTGCGCTTCGATATGTCCCTCTTCAAGACCATTGCACTGACACCTCACGAGGGACCGAGTATCGAGCTTCGGTTCGAGTCCTTCAACACCTTCAACCACACGCAATTCAACGGAGTCGATTCGGGCAGTACGGATGGAAACTTCGGACAGGTGACGTCTGCATACGATCCCCGTGTATTGCAACTCGGCGCGAAGTTCCACTTCTAGGTTTCAAACCTTGGGCCCGGTGGAGACTTTTCTACCGCGCCCTTCTCTTTTCCCCCTTCATCGCCATCGACGGTATCGATTCGATCACGATGCCGGAGGCGGACAGAACGTGAGTCACTTCCCAGGTTGGTCCTCTTGCGCCGTCAACACGAGGTCTCCTGAACGATTGTTCAACTGCGAGAGGCGATGACGAATGTGACCTTCCCGTCGTCTCTCGAAATTTCCCTGAGTGTTTGAACAACATGAGGAAGTGCAACGTGGCTCCCTTCAGAAGACCAAAAGCGCCGATATAATGTCGTTTGGCTACAAGGCCTTCGCTCGGTCGGCGTGGATGCTGCCTCTCTCGGAGAGAGACGATGTCAATTGTGATGTATGTGAGGCGAATTCTCCAACTGGCAGTGGCCGTTACGATGACGCTGCCGATGACTGGCATCTGTGTGGCCCAAACGGCAGCGGCAGCCGAGAGTCAACGCCAAAAGGCGATTACCGCGGAACAACAGGGCAACTTCGTTGAAGCCGAGACCGCATGGAGCGCTTTCTCAAAACTTCGTCCCGAGAGCGCTGAGCCTTACGCCCATCTGGGCTTTCTTGAGGCCAGGCAGGAGCGCTATACGCAGGCTGCGCCTCTCTATCGCAAGGCATTGGCGCTGAACCCGACGATGCCCGGTCTGCGTTTGAACCTGGGCTTGTCGCTCTTCAAGTCCGGCGCGATGAAAGAGGCTTTTCAGACTCTTACGCCACTTCTCAAGGAAAGTCCCGCGTCGTCCTCGGAGGCGCAGCGGTTAAATGTGCTTATAGGTATGTCCCACTACGGGCTTGGGGAGTACGCAGCGGCTATCCCGTACCTAAAGGAGGCTATCACCCATGACTCCGAGAGCCAGTGGTTGCGTTTGGCATTAGCTCAGAGCTGCCTTGCATCGAAACAGTTCCCCTGCGTCCTTGACGTATACCGTGAAATCCTGGTCCTGAATCCCGAATCGGCGGAAGCGGATATGTTGGCGGGCGAAGCATTGGACGAAATGAGGGATCATGCCGGGGCAATTCGAGAGTTTCAAGCGGCAGCCAAAGCGGACCCGAAAATGCCCAATGTGCACTTCGCGTTAGGATATGTGCTCTGGACGCAAAACCAGATCGAAGAGGCAGCGAAGGAATTTAATGCGGAGTTGGCGAACACTCCCGACCATCCGCAAGCATTGATTTACCTGGCCGACGTGGAAATTAAGTTGAGCGACACAGTTGGCGCCCTGACTTTGCTTGAGAGAGCGATACGCATCGATCCAAGAATTGCGCTGGCCCATCTCGATTTGGGAATTGTCTATGCTGGTCTAGGCCGCAGAACTGAGGCTCTACGAGAGATGACAATCGCGGAAGAGCAAAATCCAAATGACCAGAATGTGCACTGGCGCTTAGGGCGCTTCTACCAGGAGGATGGGAACAAAACTGAGGCAAGAGTCGAATTCGACAAGACCCGCAATCTGCAAAAAACTTCTGACGAAACCGTATTCAAGAAGCTAAAACAAGCCCAAGCCAAGGGTCAGCCGGCAGACCGGGCACAAAGCGTGCCGGCGAACAATTAGCTGCAGCGCTAACTCGAGCAAACCTGTTCCGATTGGACACTCATCCAAGCTCTATGGCTGCTTTGCCTTGGATGAAACCACGCCGTCACCTTCCCGTACATAATAGAAACGGTCCGCAGCCAGATTGCTCAGCGTTTCCATCTTCCCATCCGGCCACTGGATTTCGGCTTTGTCCACGCGTTGATGCTCGCCTAACCCGAAGTGGATGCGTAAGTCATTCTGGGATAGATAACTGCCCCCGCTGATCACTTCGCCGAGCTGGACCAAGTCGCCTGCAGTCACTCGCACGCGCCCATTCAGTGCCAGCCGATTACACTTTACGCCTTCTAATTGAAAGCTGATCCAGTGGTTTTTCGGTCCACCATTTGGGCGCACAATCATCGGTTGACCTTTCAGATTCTCAACCACTGCTTCGAGCTTGCCGTCGTTGAAGAGATCGCCCACAGCCATTCCGCGGCTTACTTGTGGAATCTGGATCGCGCTCCCCGCCGATTTGCTGATGTCTTTGAATGTTCCATTGCGCTCATTCAGAAGCAGCAATTTGGGCTCCAAGTATTTGAGAGTCGAACCGAACTGATTTACCTGTGGATACACGTGCCCATTCACCAAGAAGATATCTTGCCACCCGCTGTTGCTGAAATCGACAAATGCATCGCCCCACCCCACATACCCTCTTGTAGACCGCGCAACTCCTGAGACAATAGATATGTCCGTGAAGTTCATTGAACCGTCGTTACGATAAAAAGCGGCGTACTCGCTGTCAAAATGTGAGATCAAGATCGACATACGCCCGGTATGCATGTAGTCGCCCACGGCCAGCCCCATATTAGCCTGTCTTGCGCCGCTATCGCTCAACCCTACGCCTGATGAGAAGCTGACATCCTCAAAGGAGCCACGACCATCTCCCTGGTACAGATAGTTTGGCTGGCCGTCATTTGTGACGAACAAATCGAGTTTTCCGCTGTTGTCGAAGTCCGACCAGATCGCGGTGAGGCCATAACGATGTTCCTCATCGCCCACGCCGGATTTCTTCGAGGCATCGGTAAAAGTGCCATCCCGGTTGTTATGGTAGAGATTGTCCGGAGATCCCTTAAGGCCGCGAGGTCCACATTGCACATCGATACCCATGTATTTGCACGAGTCGCTAGAGCCAAATTCTGCCATGTCGTCCAAGTGAAAATCCACATAATGCGAAACAAATAGATCCGCCCAGCCATCGCCGTCGTAATCGCCAAATGCCGCTCCCGTGGCCCACATGTTGTCGCCGCCTAAACCTGCACTCTTGGTCACATCGGTAAATGTGCCATCTCCGTTGTTCTTGTAGAGGACCACTCCGGCGAAACAAGTCACCAGCAAGTCAGGCCATCCATCGTTGTTATAATCGCCAACGACCGCGCCCATTGCCCAGCAGGGGTATCCGACTCCAGCCTTGTCGGTAACATCGGTGAAGGTTCCATCGCGATTGTTGTGATAAAGGGCGCTCCGCGCCTTCTGGCCATGAAGCGCCATTTCTACACTCTGCCCATTTGTAAAATAGATGTCAGGCCAGCCGTCGCGATCATAGTCGATCAACGCCACACCGCCGCTCATGGACTCCACAATGAACTTCTGTTCCGGACTCGACAGATGCTCGAACTGAATTCCGGTAGAGGCCGTAATATCCAACAGTTCAGGGTAGTCTTGGATTGGCTCGGTTGCCTCTGCTTTCGCCGCGGCCTTCGCGCTTGTTTGTTGCGCGGCAGTTGGCTGCGCAATTAGCACCCCTCTCTTTCCGAGTCCTGCAGGGGGCAAGCTCAATACCAGAAGGAATAGGAACAGCCTGCCCAGTTCACCTGGTGAATTTGGCAAATGACTTCCGCCAACTTTGGTTCGTTGCCTGGCACGGCGTTTTACAGCGCATTTCATGGAACTGTCCCTGTTTCTGCCAAATCGACTTCTCGTTTGCATGAGCTACTGCACAGCGCGTCTTTCCGGCTTAGAAGTCTCGCGAGGGGATATCCTTCCGACTAGCTTAATCAGGCTCAGCAGCGGAGCCAGGGCCCTCAGGTTCGCGTCTTCTTGATTACGGTCGCTAAGCCCTGCAAATGGGCCGAAGCTCGGGAAGGAGAGAAGAGTTCTCACTGCTGATCTAAGCTCCTTCGCATCAATATAGATCCAGGAGCGAAAGAATATCTATAATAAATTTGAGTTTAAGGTAACTTAGTCCCCTTCGATCGAGATGCCAAATTCCTCGCTGTTCCGCACGTATTGGGCAATCTGCGCGGTGTGAATGATGTTCTTGCTGGGAAGGCAGGCGATATTCGGACAGGCTCCGCCGACATATTTTCGCTCGATGGCTGCCACGCGCTGCCCGCGCGAGGCGAACGTCCAGGCAAGCAGCTTCGCGCCGGTTCCGCTGCCAAGAATGACGAGATCGTAATCTTCAGGTTGTCCGTTTGCTGTCTTGAGCAAACCTCCTGCATCTCTTTTCGCTTTTTCGGCGCGGGGTGGGACGCATCGTTCAACCCACGGATCTTCTGTCCTGTTGGCCACACCATTATCTACTTGCACCGCGATCAGATTCCCTTGACCTCGCCACCATCCATGCGGACGCAGCTCCCGATCATCCACTTTGCCGCAGGCGAGACCATAAACGCCAACAACTCCGCGATTTCTTCCGGTTGTCCGTATCGGCTGATGCCTGCCTCTTCAGGAAACTTCCTGGTGGCCTCGTCGACGCTCATATCGTGCGCTGGAGCCCATTTCTCCAGGAACGACCGGCGTCTTCCCGTCATCACCGCTCCCGGCACGATGCTGTTGACCTGCACGCCATCCTTAATTCCCTGCTCTGCAAATGCTTTGGCCACGGCAATGATGGCCGCGTTTGTGGCTGCCACTGCAGCAAAGCCCGGCTTGGGATCGAGCGCCGCACTACCGGACTTGACATCCTCCCCTCCCTGAAATAAAGGAAGGGGATTCCTACGAGAGCGGGTACGCCGCCCTTTCGGTGGGTTCCTGCTGCTGACAGCTTACTTCGCTGTTCACTTCACAG
>Ga0210394_10002306_pt1 | contig 26454 bp, 35 predicted proteins | sample IncBWC12MmetaG_FD_160121 | JGI IMG/M metagenome (GOLD analysis project Ga0210394, IMG submission 160121) | Forest soil microbial communities from Barre Woods Harvard Forest LTER site, Petersham, Massachusetts, United States - Inc-BW-C-12-M | ecosystem: Environmental > Terrestrial > Soil >...
GGTAATCTACGCCTATAATCATCATGTCTGGCTCCTTCCTCCCGGGCCTTGGTCGTCAACCAAAGTCTACTCGGGTCGGGGGAGCCAGCATTGTTATGAAATCAAGTGCTTTTGGCTTCCTAACGAGCAAGCCACAGGGCATAGCGAATCGCCTGGAACATTGTCCACTGATGGTGGGCTCGCAGGATGAAGTACCAATCGAAGAGGGATGGCGATTTCATAATTTTCCTACTGACCGGGGCTGCCGTACCTACGGATAGATAGTGCCTAGCTAGCGCAGTTCGTTTCATTCCGATCGAGGATAGGAATCTGAAACTGGGACAAGGGAATTTGCAAGGAAACAAGGTACGCAGAGTTTACAAAGCTGAACGCACGCTGCGGTAAATTCCCTAGCTGCTGTGGTCTAATTCCACTTTTCCGATAACGCGGGTCGCTTCTGTTGGGTTAGACCGCAGGAAAATGGATATTCAACTTATAGCAAATGAACAGAACCAGAATCGCGCCCAGGGTGGATAAAATGAGGCCTGCCGGGTGATATCGTACATTTGTTGGGCGCGAAAACATGTGGGCAACGCCGCCACCGATGATCGATCCGATGATGCCGAGCACGACCGTCCAGAAAATCGTTATGTGCACGTGCATGACATCTTTCGCGATAAACCCCGAGATTAGCCCAATAAGAAGATACCAGATCAAGTGGAACATGCGTTTTTTCCATCCTTTGCCTTCCGAATTTTGTCGAGCATTAGCCCGGGGTTAGCAATTAACTCGGAATTTCCGATTAGAACTCTGGCCTTGTAGCCTAGAGGCTATCGAGGTGGCGTACTGCTCACTTTTATACAGTTTGTGGAATTTTATGGATAGGAGGCACTAACTCTGGGGAAGGCCGGTTCCCGGACATAAAGGGTCAAGCTTCCGATTGACCCACTATCACTATTAGGATTTGCGATGACTTGCGCGAACGGATTCCTGGAAGGCGCGGTATTGCGCTAGGCGGTGGCGGGAACGTCGGAGGCGTGCGGTGACTCGGCCGGCTGCGCGATGGGCGCCGCGGGTTTTTCGGGCTTCGGCACGGCTTTGAGGATGAGCGGTTTGTCCAAGACGGATTCAAGAAGATGTTTGGCGGCGGCGAGGCGAGCTGCGATTTCAGCGGTGTCGAGCAAGCCAGGGACGCTTAGGACGACGGCGTCGGCGGATTTTTCGCAGCGAAGGCCAACGGCGCTTTCCAGGCCGGATTTTCTGAGGGAGCGCGCCAGGCGCAAGACACCTGCCAGCGCTCGAACCGTGAGTTGCTGCTCTTCGGAAAGTTTTGCGAAGCCATTCTTCTGCTTGGGTTCCGGCCCACGGTGAAAGCGAATGGCCCATGCCATTGAATTCCATTCCTCCGAAGTCCAGTTGGGCGGAATCGTCAATCCGAGCAAGTACTTGCGAACCGCTTTTTGGGAGAGGTTAGTGCCGCCAACGGAACTGACACCGTGCAACTTGGCAGCCGCTTGCAGCAGCCGGCGCATCGTTGCTTCGTGAAACAACGCCGCGGCGTCTACGCGGCGCAAAACATCGAATACTCGCAGGGCGATGCGCGAGACCTGTCCAGTCCTCCGCATGCGGGGATCGGCGGCACGTGCCGTGGCGCGAAGCCGGGCCATGGCCGCGGCTTCCAAACGCCGGCCATGCGGCAGATTGTGCCGCCACTCCTGCCAGAGGCTGGTCTTCCCAAGAGTGAGCTGACGGTAGGTTTCGACTCGCTTGTGGCGTTCTTGAAGGATTTTTTCTTGCCACGTTTTCGCAGATTCCGAGGCCCCTGCGACTTCCATGTCCTCGATCGCTGCTGAAAGCACATCCAAATCGTGGACATCACCGAGAAGGTCCTGCAGCCGCTTCAGGTTTTCGCCCCAGGCGGCAGAGTGATCCGGCAGAAAACTTTCAAGCGTATAGCGGAATCTTTTTAAGCCGATACGGAGAGCGTGCCACGGCTTCGGTTTTTCCGTCCGCAACGCGCGGTTGTGCAGCTCCTTTGCTTCCTCGAAGCGCTCCAGAGCCAGGCATTCGGCGGCGAGGCCTCCCACGGGCACGAGACGCACGCGCCGGCGAAGCCGTTGATCGAGACTTGTCCATTCCTTGACGCTAAATTTTGCAGCCACGTGCAGCGCATCGGCCGAGCGCTGTTTCTCGTCTGTTCCGAGCGAGGCGAGTAGCTGTACTCGCAGAGGATCATTCTCCGGGCCGAGCTTTTTGATCCATTCCTCCATCACTTGAGCGTCGCGCACAGCGCCGAGACCCCGAAATAGCTTGCGTGCGACTTTGCGCATATCCGGCCACGCGGGGTCGGCGTCGATTTCTTCCATCACGGCCGCCAGAGAGCGGCAGCGGCGAATCGCGACGCGAAGATCGTGCACCGTTTCCGAATCAGGCGAGGATTGCAGACTCGCAAGCTCTTCCAGAACGCGATTCATCGAGTGGGACAGACCGCGGTATTCAGGCCGCGAACCGGCGGGTGACGTTACCGCAAAAGGTGACCGCGGAGCGATCAATGAAAGGGGTGACCGCGAAGCGGTCAACGCCGTAGCCATCGAATACCTCGACCTCGAAAACCGTTCGTCTGCTCCGGTCCAACCGGAGCCCCTGGCGAACGGGGGCTATAGAGTATCTCTCGGCCGCAGCCCAGTCCAGTCGAGGGCCTGCGGGTAAAGGGCATGCAGATTCAAGGGGCCCGGCTGAGGTTCGCGACCGGCTACCCGCGTCTCTGAGGGCGGTCTGGAGGGCGGAGTTTATCGGCTCGCCGGACTGCGGGCAAGCGCTCGGTTAGCACGGCAACTGCCACTCGCTTAGAATGTTGAGTAGGAGATTGGAAAAGGAATGAAACTGAAATTGCCTCCGGGGGCGTTTGGCGCGTATTTATTCGATTGCGACGGGACGATTGTGGATTCGATGCCGCTGCATTACGTTGCGTGGAGGAAGGCGCTCGGCGAGTGGAACTGTGAGTTTGCTGAAGAGCTTTTCTACGCTTGGGGTGGGAGGCCCACGGCGGAGATCATCTCCACTTTAAACGAAAAGCATGGATTGAAAATGCCTGTGGAGAATGTGGCTCTGAGGAAAGAGGAGTTTTATTTCGAACTGCTGCCTGAGCTCAAAGTCGTCCCTGAAGTGTTGGAGCATATCGAGGCGCAGCATGGACGGATACCGTTTGCGGTGGTGTCGGGAAGCGCGAGGGACTCGGTGACGGCGTCTCTAGAAAGGCTGAAGCTGCTCGACAGATTCGACACTTTGGTTTGTGCTGGGGAGTATGAAAAGAGTAAGCCCGACCCCGAGGCGTTCTTGCTGGCGGCTTCGAGGCTCGGCGTGGCGCCGGAGAACTGTCTCGTTTTTGAAGATACGGAAATGGGGATTCAGGCGGCGACGGCGGCGGGGATGGCTTCGGTGAAGGTGCCTCCGCCGTGGCAGCGACGCGATTCTGCTTAGTGAGCCTCGTCAGATATAGAGTCGTGCGAGTCGTTGAAAAAAGCGGCAGCAGAGTTGCCGCACTCCAAGTTGGGATGGCTGCGTAAGGCTTCTTGAGTGCGGGACGGCGGCATGATATTTTTAGTTGCTGGCCCGGAGTGGCGGAACTGGCAGACGCGCCGGACTCAAAATCCGGTGGCCGCAAGGCCGTGTGGGTTCGACCCCCTCCTCCGGGACTCTAATTTTTCGATTCCTTTGAATAGTACGATTTCTGCGTTTTTCTAGCCTTTTTGTTAATGCAGCTCTGCAACCCTCTGCAACCTGATGAAGTGAAAATCGCCATTTCGGGGCCTGATTGGATACACTGGATACAGTTACCATGACGGTCAAATTCACGCTAAAATTCCCACCATGTCACCCAGCATTTCAGAAATCATCACAGGAATTGACCAACTGCGTGAGGAAGTAAAAGAATTTCTCAACGTGCGAGCAGACGACGGACTATCGAGCGAAAAACTCAAGGCATGGACTAGAAGAGCTTACGACCAGCTTAAGGATTGGGGTTTTGCTACCGAAGCCGAGCAAGGATTTGGCTCTAACTCTATAAGTCACATGTATAGCGGCGTGGGAGCCAGGGCAAAGTTGAGGGATGAGAAGCTAGTAGCTCTGCGCGACGAGTTAGCAACACATCCAGAACACTACTCACTAAAACTGTCGCAAGCTGTAACACCTCGAAGTGTTCATACGGCGGCGCGACCCAACAAGATTTTTCTAGGCCACGGTCGCAATAGCATTTGGGCCAGAGTGCAGATTTATCTCAAGGACGAACTACATTTGAACCTTGAGGCATGGGAGTCAAATTCACGCGCTGGCTTGCATTCCGTTGATGTGTTGAAGAGTATTTTGGATTCTTGCACTTTTGCCGTCATTGTTGTTACTGGAGAAGATGCAACAGCCAGCGGCGAAGTCAGAGCCCGACAAAACGTCGTTCACGAGATCGGTTTATTCCAAGGTCGGGTTGGATTCGAAAAAGTTGCGCTACTGCAGCAGCGGGGCATCGAGGAATTCTCGAATATCGCTGGATTGCAAGTCATTCTGTTTGATGAAGGTCACATCGAAGCAACTTTTTACGAGCTTGGACGGATGCTAAGGCGAGAAAGAATTAGCCCCTAGCTCCATTAATGACAGACACGCTCTCGTCCGGGCAAATTTGCTATTCTCGTTTTATGTCCGCCAGTCTCGAATCCGTCCTAGTCTCCGTCTGGCAACAAGCCTTGATCGATAAAAAGAAAACCGTCGATCTCGACGGCGAAACCTACCTTGTCCGCCAAACTTCCAAGAGCAAGCTAAAACAGATCGATTTCCGCTCTGAAGATCGAGACTTGCGCGGACTGGAACAGAATCCGAATACCAAATCCAGGTGGGCGAAACTAGCCAGGGAAGGGAAACAGGTAATGCAATTTCTCGAAGGTGGGAGATATATCGCTGTCGTCGTGGATGGGAAGGTTCATCTATATAAGTAAATCGCTGGAATCCCTCAGTCTTTACTTCTATGTGACTTGCGCAGTACCCTCTGTCCATAGTGCCAGACAGTCGTCTATCAGGACTCCTGCAAACTTCTTCACACGTTCTCTTGCTCGGCGGAGGGCTAGTCTACCTTTTCGGCTTCATCATTGTGTCCGTTTTCGACGCAACTTATGGAATCGCTAATTTCAGCTTCTTCCGAGCGAAGGTAATTGGAGTCGGCCTCTTGTTCGTCGTGTTGGTCGGAATAGCAATGCTAGTGACGTTTCGGATGTTTGCTTTCTTTGGACTCACGCCTGAGCACCAAGGTCCTGCCGGGATTGTGGTCACACCGGAAAACCGCCTTTTCGCAATCACGTATGTCGGAGTGTCCATTCCTTTTGCTTGTGCGGCTCTAACGTGGCCGCTGGTATTTGTATTTGCAAAATATCCCCATTGGACTGGCAAGGGATTGGGCCTGTGGGTTTTTCTTTCCATGTTGGTTGCGGCCACTCAAGTGTTTTTGAAGAAATGGCACGACACTCACCCGTTCTTATTGGTACTACTGGCGGCTCTGTGTGCGGCAGCCCTCCTGATTGTTTTATTTCGATATACCGACCGAGCGATATTTTGGTTCACTATTTGGCTCTCCGCTGTTTCCGCATTCACCGTCAACATTTCACTCAAGATTCATAAGCCAGAAGAGGCGCGGAAGGTGGAGTGGGAACGATCGTTTATGACAGTTATTCCTGTGGTTTTCTTTTTGTACGCAGCCAAAGTTTACCCAAATATCAGACATGAACTCGGAGGCGGCTCTCCTGTTCCCGTCGTGCTGCATTTTACAAAGAAGCTGCCTGTGTTCAATTCGGAGAGCATATCTGTTTTTCTCATCGATGAGACTGAAGACGGCTACTACGTGACGCATGGTTCTGACAAAGCAATTTTCATTGCACACAATCTGGTGGAAGAGGTCGAGTTCCTTCACGCCGACAGCGTTCCGGCGAATCCCTAGGCCGTCAATGCTTCAGACCACTACGACCAGCGTCATCACTTTGATTATCGCGGGTTACGCCGCGATTGTTTCTACCGTTATCGCCATCACTCAGGTTGCAAACTTCCGCCGCGACAGGCCGAAAATAAGAATTAACGTTTCTCGGAACATGGTGGTCACCGGAGACCCTATTCGGAACAACATGACTTTCACAGTTCTAAAAATATCTAACGTAGGTAGGCGTCCGGTCACCATAACCCATGTTGGAGAGATGCATCTTACGAACGCAGGTGCATTTTATTATGATGTTGTCCCTAAAATTCCGTGCGAGTTGACCGAGGGAAAGTATGCACTCGCGAGCGTTGATGAAAAGAAAATAGACCACGACAAAATTAGATATTTCTACGTGTTCGATGCTACCGGGCGGGAATATCGGCTATACCGCGCTGGCTTGTTTCGGCGTGTTGCTTGGTGGTTCCGTCGTAATTGGGCAAAATTAGTCGATTGAATCCATTGCGTAGCACCGTGCTAAAATCGGTCTCCCGCTTCTACCTGAAATGAATCCCGTTCAGGAGTCCATCATGGAGCAAACGCGAATCGACTTGTTCGTCTGTCCAGAATGCTTGACGCAGTTTCAAGTCAGATGGCCCAAGCCTTTGCCCGATTATCTATGCAGCCAGTCCAAAATCGGGCTGGCTTGTCCTGTCTGCAATGAGTCGTTCGAGCTTTTCAATTTCCTGATCGACTTTTGCAAAATGTCAATGCCCTCGAACCTGTCTTTTACCGAGGTCACGTCGATCACGCCTAAACAGCCCGTTCCAGAAGACGCTCGTATGCAGTGGTTGCGCCTCGGATGGGCGAGGCAGCGAAAGAAGTATCAAAGCGTTTAGAGAAAGAAAAACCCCGCGCTACTGCTTGGTTTTCTTGCGCCGTCCAATGATAGATTTGATCTCGCCACGACAAAGCCGCATGAATAGCAAGATGTTGAGGGCAACGCCTTCGATTTCCAGCACGGTGAGACTAAACTGACGAACGCTTTCGGGGTTGAGCATGTCACTGGCTCCCCTTGTTGCTTTGCCCGAGCATGTCATTTGGGGAAATCGTGTTTGCGTTAGGTGGCGCCGGTGGCTTCAATGGTCCCGGCTGGGTCGCGTTCAGCGGTGCAGGTGGCGCCGGGGGTTTCTGCGGAGCTGCTTTGGGCGACACGATAGGAGCTGGTGGCGCCGGAGGCTTCCCGGGGTGCTCAATTACGCTCGCGAGTTCACGAACTTCCTGAGTTTTCTCTTGGATTTTCTTTGTTGCGTTGGATGCTTCTTTATTAAGGGCCTCAATCAACTCGGGAAACTTGTCTACGCCCGCTAGACGCATTTCTCTCGGACCATCGTTGAAGACCCAAGGGCCGTCTTCTGCCCGTTGTTCAAAATTGATGTCGCCCCAGATGCGACGCAATGCGATGCCCCACTTGCCAGCGAGCTTACAATAGCCAATTTGTTCTTCGTCGTATTCGTCTCGTTCGGAGGACCAGCTTCGAAAAGTGACCCAGACGGTGAGACCGATGTTCAGTTTTTTGAGAGCCTCATCGAGGACAGAAACCGCCTTCGCGAGTTCATCGGATGCGGTATTTAGGGAAGCGGATACTGAGGTAAGAGCCTTGAAATCGGTCTGAAGTTTTTCGACCTTGATGGGATTCGTCACAAATCCTCTATTCTTGCGCCGTCACAGCGCAGTTAAATTTTTGAAACTCTTCCGGCTATCAACCAGAAGTCCTGCTATCGGCTTCCACCGACTCTCACAGGATACCATATTTTTGTCGGAGAAAAGAAAAAGAGCCCCACGTCGGCGCTTGTGCGATAACGGCGTTTACCAGGCACAAATACTGAAGATGAACAGTTTAATGCAAGCTTAAAGAAACACCGCGATTACTGAGGCGTGTCGCAATTTTCTCCCCGAACCAAATTGCCGCTTTCCTGCGGGCACCGTTGCCCTCGTTTGAGCCTGCGCGGGGATAATAAGGAATTTTAATCGGGACGTAAGAAAACCCCTTGGTGGATTTTTCGAGCATCTTGCCGAACCTTATAGCGACAGCTCCCTTAATCCGTCGATTGGAATATTTTGGAGAACGATAGACGCGTGAGAAGCCTTGGATAAGAATACGACCTTTAAGGTACCCACCTTTCAGTTCTCGCGTCCAGAGTTTCAGTATGTTACCGACAGGGTCCTCTCTGCGCAGTTCGACTTCAACAAGGACCGGACGGCCTTTGTTCCTCCCTCTCCGCTTCGGAGTGCCGCCCACATCAACACGCTCCCGCGTGGGGCCACCGATGTGAAACTGCGGTGTCCACGAATACGAGTCCACTCTCTCGTTGAGGTATTTGCAAAGGTCGTGTTCAAATCTTGATGAAAGACTCATCGCTTACCTCTCTTGTTGAGGTTTGACCCCGATGACCGAGAAAGTCCATATCCGATCACTGTTTTCCCTAGGCCTACTTTAAAAAAGTGAACAGGATTCCAAGCACTATAGGCAAGAGAACGAAGATTACCCACAGATTCGTGACGACGCGTCCAGCGATATGCTTGGCGTCGGCAGAAACCTCTGTACGCGGGTCAAATGGAAAGTCCTCTAGTTCTTCGCGTCTCGCAGTTCTTTCCAGTCGCAAGGTCTCGGTGCGAGCGTTGAGAACCTTGGAATGCGCCCCAGTTTCAGCCCGACGCTTCTCACGTACCGCTAACTCGTCCGCTGCCTTGGAGCTTTCCTCACAGTTTGGGTCATTGCACCACTTCTCAAGTTGCTCGTCTGATGCGGCTTCAAGAACACGCCAGCGATTCTTGTCGAGGGGGTCCCAACCGGATACGATGCTGTACTTCGCCATGTTCTTCTCCGTCACTTGAAGTCCCTACGATTCGCCCACCGGACATACAAAATGACAATTACTACAAGGATTCCCACTAGTAGCAGCCGCCCGAGGAAGTGCGCTCCGCTATTCCCCCAATAGAGCGGTACGGTGTTACGTTGCCTCCAGCCCGCGACAACCAAAAGAATGATAAAGAGGGTTGTAACAAAAGCCCCAAAGCTCATTTTCATTCGGTGGCCTTCTTCATCGGGCGAGGAATCGCGGCGTATTTCGCACCGAACATCTCATCTGTCTCTCCGGTTCCGCCCGTCCCTTCACCTGACGAACGGAAGAGGCGTAATATTCCAATCGTCTTTTCTGGTATCGATTATTCTAGATTGCGCTCTCTCGTTAAGATGCGGTCGGCACGATACCACCAAGGCCCTCGCTTTAACAACGAGTGCACAGAGACACTAAGGGCATCCTTAATCTGGGATGTCAAGATAATGCGATTTAAATTCCACACTCATGCCAAACGCTGTTCGAGAAATTTAGATACCGCTCAGTAGGTTTTTGCAGAAACGTGCAGCCACACGTCTCTCGGCAGAATCCAATACTGAGCAGCGGTGGCGAGTATTAGAGTAGCGAGAACAACCGAAGCGATAATGATGCGCTTCTTCATGCGGCGCATTTAACCACACAGCGAGGTATGTGCAAAGAGAAGTTCCTTTGCAGGTACCATCCGCACTGGTCAGTACCCCTCGGTGGGTGCCGGGGTGCCCGCTTTTTGTTACATATTTTCTGCGGTACTTCATTCAGAATCATGGCCACGACCACCCAGAAGCTGACGGGGTATTGGGCCGTCCAACCCTCCGGCCTTTGCTACTTTGCGCCTGCTTCCTCAGTTTCTAGGACTGGCCCGTAAACAGGTCCGATTCGATTTTCGAGAAGGCTGTTTAGCAATTCCTGATTGATGGAACCAGAATTGAAAGTACCCATGTTTTGCCATGAAGGACTTTGTAGCCAGCGCGTATGTTGACCCACTTTAGCGACCAACTTCTCGTGTTCGATGAGATACCAAAATCCGTCGTGCGGAAAAGCCATCCAAATATCCTTGTCAGCGTACTTCTTGTGAATCGTTATCCTCGCCTTCAACTGAACCTTTAGCGTGCTGGAAGCGTTTGCGTGATAGGCAAGGAAATCGGCACCCTGCCAATCATCAGAGAGCTTGATGCAATTGAATCCGTAGTCGGCAAGCGTAGCGGCGATCTTGGCAAAGTTGAACAGTTCTTTTTGTCGAGCGTTGAGAGTGTCGTAGTGAATGTGTTCAAACGTGGACATTTTGTTTTTCCTTTCTCGATGGTGAAGTATGCCAGAAGGCCGAGGGACCCGACGATTTGCGGTGTCCGGACATAGGTAATCTGGGACCTGATTTTCAGTTACCTCATTTCTGCCGAAGTTCGAAAAGCATCATGGGAGCTACCACCAAAAACTTGACGGCGTATGGGGCGGATGCCCCGTATGGCAAATCCAAAACCGAAAAGGTACCGGGAAGTGTTCCTCGTCCATAACAATCACGAAACCCGCATAAACACTGGCCATTCCTCGCATCCTCAACAACTTAGATCGGCAACGAAATGTTAAACCAGATGTGACATCGTGTTGTTGCGATTGTTGCACGCTCGCGAGATGTACGACCCACTTGCCGACATACTCGAAGTCGCGGCTGAATGTTGTGATGAAGCAGGACAGATCAGCAAGGCAGCGGCACTGAGGAATCTTGAAAACGTGCTTAGACAGGACGCGGAGTTGAGCAAGGAATTGCAGCGGAGAATTGCGAAACTTCTGAATAATCCGGGAGTGCCAAGCTGAGAATATCTGCCTGGTCTCCCGACCTACCTCCGAGTCACTTACCGTCGGCCTTTAGGTCTGGTGCAACAACCTCCTCTTGCGATAAATTCCTTGCCGGAGGCTTCATGGACATCCTGGCAGCAATCAAGCGCGAAGAACGAAAGCTCGAAAAGCAGTTAGGCAAGCTTCAACATCAACTGAATGGAGTCCGAGCGGCTGCAAAAGCTCTGGGCGATTCGACGAGCAAAGAACTAAAGGTTGTAAGAAAGCGCGTCTTGTCTGCTGCTGCCAGAGCTAGGATCGGCAAGGCTACCAAGAAGCGGTGGGCGAAGTTTCGGGCGCAGGCGAAGAAAGTAGCTGGATAACTGTCGCCCTCTGAAAGACTTTTCCAAGACTCTGCTCATATTTGCTCGGCCTGCACCTTTCCGTCCGACTTGCCTTAAGTATGTGAGAAAGAAACAAAACGACCTAAACCATTTTTATGTTCTTGACATCGTTAATTAGTGGTTTTCTAATCTGTATGGCATCGTCTGAACACGAGCATCGAGATGGCAAACGCGCGGTCAACTGCGATCTTCTGCCTTTTTAGCCTCCTCAATGCGTCGCTTGCATTTGCGCAAAATACTCCCAAAGACCACTACAGGAAGGGTGAGGAGCTGTTAAAGCAAAACCAACTCTTCTCGGCCTACGATGAGTTTAAGTCAGCTGCGGTCTCAGATTCGTCAAGCAAGAAGTACCAGAAGAAGTTTATTGAAGTTGGAATGCTTGCGTCTAAGGCTGCGGAAGAAGAGTCGCGTAAATTCGTGATCTTAAACGCCGCGAAACGGAAACAATGGCTTGAACGCGCCGTTGAGTACGACAACGCAAATGACTCCGCCGCTCATGAGCTTGCTTCGATTCGCGAAGAAATACGAGCCGCAGTCTCTAAAGCCCAAGAGGCGGAAGAACTACTAGACAAGGGAGACGTTGAATCAGCGGAGACCCTTTTGAGTTTCTTACAGCGTTTCAAGCCTGCGATTCCAGACTTTCAAGATTTAGAAGAAAAGATGCTTGGAGTCAAAATTGCGAAGAAAGCTGAAAATGACTTAGAGAATCACGAATACGTGTTGGCAATGAGCGAGGTGGACCAAGCGCAGATCAAAGCGCCCCGCTGCCCTTTTGTACTCAGCGTCAGAAGTAAGGTGCGGCACGCCGAATCGGACAATATTCTTCAAACGTCGAACCAGTACTCCTCGGGCTCGGTATCAGACCTCGTGCACGTCCTGAAGCTGACGGACTACTCGTTGCGCGTCGATGAGGGCAATAGCCGTGCAAAGGAACTGAGGCAGTCTGCGTCGCGACAACTGGCAGAGATTGTGTTGGACCCGGCGACTAACAATCCCGGCCGACCGACCTCCAACCCTCGTGTATCTCTTGAAAGACTGGGCATCTCGGAGCCGTGGATTCAGGAAGATGCACGGTTCCCATCGACTAAAGCGAATTTAATGGCTCAGGCGTATCCAGTCTTACGTGTTCGCATTGAGGCTGAGGATTCGACGAATTGCGCCAGCGATGTCACTCAAGAGGCGATCAGACAAAATATCCTCGAAGGGTTGGGTCGCATCGCAAAAGCTGATCGCGGGGATTGGACATTGACCTTCCGCGTCAAGACTCTCTCTTGCTCGCAAACAGATGTGCCGAAGCAGTCGGTCCAGCAGGTAAATTCCACTTATGTTGCTGGCCACAACCAATTAGCCAACCCTGTGTACACACAGCTGCAACAATCCTTGTCTAACGCTCAAGTCCAATTGGCGCAAGCCGAAGCCAATAACCAGAACAATCCGAATTTTGGTAATAGTTTTGCCCTGGGGTATGCCAGAGGAACGGTAATCAGGTTGCAGAGACAGTTGTCCGCGACGCCGCCGTATCTTGAACAGGAAATCTTGCAGCAATACCAGTATGAGAAATTTGTCGCTTCGCGATCTTGCGGGGTCGAGTCGGTTCTGCAAGCCTACTCGAAGCCGGGGACGAAGTCATTCGCAACTGAGGAGTCCATCACGTCGGGCGTAGAAGATAGCCACGAGGGTATCGCAGGTGTGTTGCCACAGGATAAAGCGAACCTGCAAAATCTTCAGCCTGTTCTTCCGCCGATAGAGCAGTGCAAAGCCCGGGTTTCGCTCGACTATCTCAGCAAATTGAAGAGTGGAGCCAGAGAGTTAGCTGCAGGATTTTTTGCGTCCGTTGCAATGGATAGGCAACTCGATAGGAACCAACGCCTCGCGTCATCAATGTATGTTCTTGATCTAGCCGACGGTACTCAATATGAGGCATTTAGGAACAACGATGCACCCAAAATTCAGGATGCCACTGTGGAAGAGGCCGCTGAAAGCACCTCGCTCCTTGATTCTCTGGACTTGCCAGTGTTGAAACAGATTTCATTTCAGGATACCAACTCCGGCGACGCTGGTCCTATTGAAAACGTCCTTGAACACGCGATGGATGGTGTTGTGGAAGTCGAGACGGATACAGGCACTCTTGGAAGCGGCTTTTTCTTCACTAGCGCGTGCATGGTGTTGACTAACCAGCATGTGGTCGAAGGGGCTGAGACGATTATCCTCAGGACCTCATCGAAGAAGCTTTTTGCGGCCCAAGTGTTGGCCAAGGATGACCAACGAGACTTGGCGCTACTGTCAACTAATGCGCACTCTTGTAATTTCCTGGAACTAGAAGAAAGAGAAACGCCTCATGTAGGCCAAGAGGTGTTTGCCATAGGCTCACCCTTGGGCCTGTCCGGTACGGTCACACGAGGCATCGTCAGCGCCTTGCGGACGACGGGCTCGGGGATTCACTATATCCAGTTGGACGCAACAATTAATCCCGGAAACAGCGGCGGACCGCTGCTATCCCGCTCCGGGAAGGTACTGGGGATCAATACCTTTAAGCTGAAAGGGTATGAGGGGCTTAACTTCGCTATCTTGTTCTCAGAAGTGAGAACCGCGTTCGGGAGATTCCTGAAATAGAGTTCGGGTGCTGTAGCCGCAGGTAACCCGACGTAAACTTAGCTCTCGGTATGCTGCGCATGCCAAAATCGAACACTACCGGAGTGGCCCGATTGGCAGAAGTAAAGCGCGTGCTCACGAATGGTGGACTTGTTCGGTTCATTTGGGCATCGGGCCATACAGTTCTGATCTCCGGAAATGGCAAGCGACTGACGACGTTGGACGGGCGCACCTACCAGGGCTTCCTCAAGACGGTTGCTCCAAATCTGCAGGAAACCGCGACAGGCTCAATCGAAACTCAAGATTTGATAATTGAGTGGAAGGCAGATTAACGACCATGCGGCAACAAAGCCAGCAGGGATCGGCGCCGGGCTGAGGACAAACACTATGATCGTGCAGTTCGCCAAGCCGTGTGGAAAGGTACTATCGTGCCAGGTCCTCAACGCGCTTCGTGAATGGATACTGCCGATAGCGCTCCTCTCGATACGCCTTGTGGTCCTCCGTCTGTTTTCGTCTGCGCTCGATCTCGGGAGCGGAGCGTTGTCGCACCGGCACGCAGTGTGTTGGGGCCCAGGGCAGTCCGATCTATGTTTGGAGCCAGTGCTTTTTGACGAACTCGTCTCCGAGCACTTCTTTGATTGTCAGGCGGAAGAGAAGCTCCGCGCGGCGGCCAAGCCAGTGCAGATCACGTCGGTACTCGCCTATTTCGAGATACGGCATTTCTAAATGCTTCCGTGTGAGAAGAATTGGCTTCTGACCAGCAACTACCAGGTGCTCAAAAAATAGTTTGTCGTCTGATGTGAACTCGTCTGAAAGTGTGCTGAAGGCGAGATACGCGCCGGTCTTTTCACCAAGGCGCATGATGGCTTCCCGTTGATTCTCTTTCATCTCCTGCAACGATTTGCATTCTCCGATTACAACGTCCAAACCCCCGCCCAAAAAGTCTGTCGCGAAAAGTGCGAAATCACGCTCGCCTTGTATTGCTCCGTCAGCGTAATCAAACGAAGGAACGTACGTCACGTCATGGCTCACGAAATGTTCTAGGAAAAGGAGCGAGAGAACGGTCGTCAGACTTCCCGCGACTTTTCCCTCTAACCTGAATAAACCATCCGAGACGTAGAACCAAGGCTTCCCGTCGAGATTTGGGACCTGCTGAGTGTGGAAGCACTTCTTGCACCTAAAATCTTCGCTGAGCTCACTGAGGTGGTACCAATCATGCCTCTGACAGCGCTTACACTGCAGCTCAAAACCTTGCCGAAGGACTTTTGCATCTACCAGTCGAGACAGGATGGACTTGAATATCTGTTGCCTATCTACCTCACCAGAGGGAATCGATTTGCAAATAATCCGGTAAACATTATTCGCGGGCGTGCGCGAACCGTCTGCCAGTTTCTCGACGAGTTCTCGAACGCCTGAATTTTGAAAGACCGTGCACGGCAACAAGCCTCCCAATTGTTCGACTATGCGTTCTAGCGTCAGACCGGGAGTGCTGGTCTTCAAATAGTCAAATCCGCCGTCTTTCAGATATGCTCTAAGAACCGCAGTCACCTTCGGTTCTTCAATCCATAGATTGTTACGGTCCCCGTGTTGCATGACCGCTATGCCGTTCTTGCTCACCCTTGAAGCATAGGGACCAAACTCCCGACCGGCCATTCGACTCGCGAGTGCGTCACATTCAGGGTGCAACCAAGGAAGTCTAAAAGTACGACCCTCTCCAGTCGTACCGAAGGGCTGAAGGTCCACCGCCCAGTGCTGCGAGTAATATGGGCCTCTTAGATCGCAGTCGGGCGGACTGAGCCGGAGCGTTCCGTGTCCGTCGTCGAAGACAACTACTTCGCTACTCTCAACTGAGATCACTGGACGGATTCGCATTTCTGGGCTGACTCGGCGATCTGGTCCCGAATCGCGAAACCTGGGAACCCAGCCTCTCAGTGACAGTTGGCCCTTAAAGCCCGTGCTCGACAACCACTTTCCTGCCTCATCCAATTGGGAGTCCTCGATACTTCTCCCCTTTACAATTTCCGCATTGGTTTCAATGCTTTGGTTTATTGGATAGACTGATCGCTCGGCAAAATCCTTGGCGGCCACCGAAAAATCTTGGTAACGGTTCATTGGCAACGGAAAAACACGAAATCCAGCAGCTCTCAGATTCCAATAGTCTACGATGTCAAACATGTTCTCTGGGTCCAAGAGGAAAAAGATGTAGGTGTTATGCGTACTCGGTCTCAGGATTTCTAACTGCAGAGATGTAAGATGGATTGGGAAGACCCATTCATCCAGGGAAAACGACCTCCGGAAATCTTCATCGTAAGAGATTCGTTTACCGCCGAAATTGTTGGCCAAAACGGTGTTGCCATTACTCTCAACAGAATATTTTCCGAATTGCGCAACGATGAGTGTCCTAAGGTTTTCAGAACCTTCGAGATCAAAATAACCGTACTTTTCCACGGGCTTCTGGAGAAAACGAATTTCCTTACGCCAATGTTGCTGTAGGAAGGGCCACACTTCAAGAAAGGCCATCACCTCTTGGGTACCAAATGGGTTCCAACGCATCACTCCTACCGGGAAAGTTCTGTACTTGAACGGCGCGAGAAAAGTGGGAAGTTCCGCGCCAGAGTAGTTGACTAGGATGTCGGGGTCGAACGCCTTCAGTAACTGTAGCTGTTCCTGGTCATACTTAGAGTCTTCGAAGGCATAGTGTCGCCCAACCTGCTTACGCGTGCTGCCGTCAAGGATTACCAGCGGGTTGAGGATGCCGCCCCAGAGGAGCGTATTTAGCTCAAACACCTTTTCGAGCGTGGATGGGTCGGGCTTGTCGACCAGAAAAGCGAGGCGCACAGGCCGAGTGTTGCAGTTGATTTGAATAGTCCGAGTGCTCATTATATTCGGGTCTAACGTTATGAACATACTAAGACGTCGGCATTCTGACAACAGGGGCTGGGCGAACATTCGGAGGCAAAAAGCGGGAGTCTGCGTCAGCTGGGAAGCAGCGTGATGCATTGCGTTTTCATCCAAGGTCCTTTAAGCGCGCGCTGATCGGATACGATTTATATAAACTGGCTCTGAACCGCTCGTGTGCTTCTGCCAACTGTTGTCGGGCCTCGATTTCAATTGCCGAGCGCTGTCCCACTGCCACGATCTCGTCGACGAACCGGTCACCGACAATCTTGCTATCGATCTCACCGAGCACCTCCGCATCTTTAGGGCACTGGCTCTGCTCAACGGGAAACGTGCGCCCGAGATGCCGAACCCACAGCCAGACTTCCCCACGGTGACATCGGTTATGAAAATGAAAGAGTGCTCGACGTACACCGATGTCGGTCATATCGAATCGCACTTAGTCCCTCGCCAACGCGGCACCGCATTTTTCAGCACAATGAATGTCACCGTTCGCTAAGATCAAAAACTCGATGTCGTCGCGCATCACCGCACCACACTCGGCGCAGCGGAAGTACTCATCCAACCGTCGTGGGCCTGCGACACCTGCGTCTTCGAGCAGCTGCGCATCTCGTGGAGTCAATTGTGGCTCCAACCACTCGGGCTTTGACAGATGCCACAGATCGCATAGAGCGCACAGATGGGCTACATCGCCGTGATAGTGGATGTTTGCTGGGTCGAGAGCGAATGCTTCCGCTTCCTCACGTGTTGAGAACCAGGCCCGGAGAGTGCCCGTGGTACGGAGACATCTAGGCTTTGCTGTCATCTGCGTCATTCGTCTTCCTCGCTGCTCGGTCTGGAATACGTGCTTGCCTACGTAGAAATTCGTTTCGCCGCTTCACTTCTCGCGTTCGCTAGCAGGCTCTGCCAATCGCCTTTAAACTCGGAGCCTTCCTTGGAAAGTTTAGCGCGGGACACAACGCACCTTTTCCCGTAGTGATTGATAAACCTCTCGACTATCTCGCCAGGGATAACCCACACCGAGGGTGAGCTTGCCGGGTCCTCGATTCGGCCATCGAAAGAGACCAGCACATAGAAACGCAACCGGCCATCGTTGGGACGAATGTTGTCCGCAGGCCAGTCGTGCTTTCCTGCAACACCCTTAACCTCGACCCTGACAGATTCTCCGGTCGCGCGAATCAGGAGTATGTCGACACCCTTCGCGTTCCCCAACGTCAAGCACGCATCTTGCTGCAGTCGGTGCAACGCGGATAGGACGAAGAACTCAGCGGCTAGGCTTGTGCAATATTTGCTCATAGCTTCACTATTCTCCTGGTTGCTTCTCCGATTTTACGCCCACCTCTCTCAGGAATCTCTCGTCCTTGGGTGTCAACTTGAGCACGCCACGTTCTTCATCCTGCAGCTGAAGAGCCGCTTCGACGAGGCCGCGAATCATTCGCTGCGACTCTGAAGGACCGAATTCTTTTTTCATTTTTGCCACCATTTCTTTCTAGGTGCGATTTCCTGCGTCACGGGTTTGCTTTCGTTGCTGCCCGCCGAATAGCCGAGGCTCGTGAGGGCTTCATCGAAAAGTTCCTCTGGTGCTTCTGTCGGGATTTCGTCAATGGTCCAGGTATCTCTGTCTGGACGTCGTCGCAGTAGAGGCGTCGAAGCCAGCCGTTCGAGGAGTGGAGCTGCTCTGTCAACCAGAGGACGAAGTGGTTTGGTGGCTACCGGAACCTCTACGATCATCTCGCACACGATCTCGGGCCCGGCTTGAGTCGATGGAGTGTCAACCGGCTGCGTTCTCGCCGATTCGAACGCCGCACAAATTCGCGCTTGGCGAAGTTCCCGTTCCAGGATTTGTCGATCTTCCTTCAGGCGCTGGATAACTTCGTTGAGGCTCACGATTGCACCACCTTGAGCCCATGCTCGGCAAGGCCATGCAGGAGGCCCTCGACATAGCGGTGCTCGACGGCGAGCGAGTCGCCGAAATATTGCGCGTCCTCTTGAATAAATTCGGAAAGAAACTGCAGAGCTGTAGGAGTCAACGGGGTGAAAAGCCAGATCGTTCCCTCATCGCGTACGATAAAATCGATCTGTCTAACTACCTGGACTTCTTGCCGCGTTTCGTTAACTGAGTTCATTTCTGCTCCTTTGGTTTTGAGACCTTGAGTCAAAGAGACGAGCCTCCGGCAAGGAGACGCGTCGCTTGGTTGATTGTTTGTGAGATTTGCTCGGAAGTAGTGCATCGGATGCTCCATAGCACCCGTTTTTCCGAACTTCTAAACCGTGGTGGGAAAAGTTTGCGATGTTTTTTGCCCTTAGGCCGTATCTGCCATTTCTGGCGTTGGCACCGTGATCGCTAGGCGACTCGGTTGCCGGAGCAAACTGCGCTCACTCTTGATACACCCTCATATTACCCTAACTCCGGCGATCTGACAACACTCCGGGAGAGGGCCAGAAACCATGTCTCAGGTCGGGTTCCCGACTGCTTAGGTGCAAGAATTTCCCTCCATTTTGCGCAGTTTCAATAATCTGAGCTAATTACACGTCGAAACGACATGAATAATTGTTATGAGAGCCTCCGAATGTAAGGAAAAGCTTGACAAGTTCTAGTACCATATGATAGTCTGATATAGTCCTATAATGGAGGCAGCGTGCAAAGCATCGCATTCACAATGACCATGCCTCGGGAGACCTTCAGCCGACTGGTGGCTGCAGCGAGGAGCCAGAGGTGTCCCAAAGGCTACATTGTTCGGATGGCACTCGACGAATGGCTCGACAAGCACAGCGTCAAACCAGACCCCTCCGTCAAAACGACGGCGGAGAAACGAACGATGCTGGCTGAACTGATCGTGACCGAGCCCAAGCCGAAGACCAACGAGAAGTCAGAGGAGCAATCATGATTTTCGACGCCAAAACCGGCAGGTGCGTCCTGGAGGAACTCGGCCAGTCGATCTCTCGCTGGAGCGAAGAAGATAAAGAGTGGGCTCGCGAGCAACTGCTCGACGCTGATCGCCGTTGGCTCGAACAAAAACTTTTGATGATGCCCTGCTCGAAAACGATTCACTGAAGGAGGTGTAGCGAAAACAAACTAAGAACGCATCGAGAGTGGCAGCGCAGTCAGCTTGCCAGCCAAACGAGATTCCGAAAGGTTTCCACGTTGGTCCCCGAGTCCGATTTCGTCGGATAGAGGCGACTCAATCCCGAGTCAGATGCGCCCTTCAAAAGGGACATTTCGTAGGGGCAACAAACCACCTTGAAATTTTTCTAGTAAGACCCAGTCCCTCGCAGAGAGGTGACGCGAAGAAGTAAAGCCGCGCCCGACAGCACGAGCCAAGTCGGGAGCGGTACGACCGTCAGCGTTACTGGCGGAGAAGAGGCACCTATGGATAACGAAACAGTAGGAAATGCATTCCAACATCTGATGCAAGAATTAATCATGGTTAACATTCGATTGAGCGAGTTGGAGTTGGCAAAGGTCGACCAAAATGATGCTGACGAGTACGAAGATCGCGCTGTCAACTGGGCACATAAACTGAACGTTGCCCTTGATGATGAATTCTCGGATAGCACAGTTGAGCGTTACGAGGATAGCGTGCTTCGTCTTCGAGCTGTTCGTTACTACAGCTTCAGGATATTGAATAACGATGAACCACTCGGGGCCGCTATCGCCGAACAAACAAGAGCACTCCGCACGACTGTGGGATTCGATTATCAAGAACGGAGTTTCGCGGACATCGCCAAGGACCTGAGCATCAGCAAAGAGGACGCAGCGCACCTCGTTGTTTATCTCGAAAAGACCACTCCGCGTGCTTCTTCATAAACCACCGACACGTCGCGCCTTCCGGGGCCTCGCGGGTTCTCCACTTGCTGTCGTGGACGAGCCCGACGAGGCTATTGCTGTGGCTGAGCCAGAATCTGCGCCACCAAAACGTCGCCGTGGTCGTCCTCCTCTCGGCGATAAGAGCCTGACGGCAGCTGAGCGAAAGCGCCGCTCGCGAGAACTAGAGCCGCTCATTCGCGAGCAGAAGACGGACGATGCTACGGGTGGCGTTCACGGCCCAGGAAAATTTTTGACGGATGCAGACCCCGGTAAAGGTCTCCTGATATCTGGTGGCGATGCTATCGCCCCCGAGGTTGAAGCGCCGATGGACACCGGACACTTCGGAAATACCGGCAGCGATACCGCGAAGTGGGACAAGGAAGAGACAGACGGTAGCTTTCAGAACAAAAGAAAAATCCCGAAGAACTGGAAGTACGACGAACGAGACAAGGAAGAGCTGACACGCAAGAAGGCTGACCAATTTATCAAACCTGTAGTCATCACCGAATTCTCATGGGACGACCAGACGAAAGAGTTTGTACGCGTCCGCCCGCTACGATGGTGCGCGCACTGCGATGGGCTAATCCCCGACGAGATGGTCTGCACGGTCTGTCGGTATACCTGCGGGACTCGAACGGGAGTGGTGTCCCACATGATGGACGCGATAGGCACTGACCTTCTTCACCGGCGACGAATCCTCAAGGGTATGGGGCGACCCAAGTACATTCCAAAAGTCGACGAACTGGTGCGCGACTTATTCAAAAGAATTGAAAATGGAGCCAGCGCGGCCTCGCGGGCGGCTGGCTGGCGCAAGGTGAACGGCAAATGGGTGCTTTGAATTACGTGACATTTGACACGAGGTACACGCATACAACGTATCTCGTTGATGGGATGCATTTTGGCATCCGCTTGGGGGCCCTCTTTGCGACGTACACCTAGTAATAGAGGGAAGAGATGCCTTCTCTTCTCACCCTCCAAACTCATCGGCGCAGGCTGCTACACCCTCCCTCCATGGGTGTGCCCTGCGCCTCTTTTCTAGCTTTCGAAAATTTCAGCGGTGGGCACTATGACGCTAGCAACTCTCGACGTCCGATTCGCGGTTAAGACTGCGCAGTTCGACCTGAAAGTCCCGCTATCGACCATAGCGCAGATCGCGAGTGTGTCGGCGGGGCTTTTGAGCCAGCTGATGAAGCGCGAGAACCTGCGACTACCCGGCGACGCCGAGTATCGAATCCGTCGTGCTGTCGAAGACCTCAGGGAACTGGTGCGGTATGCCGACCCGATTCCCGTCGACATGAAGGGCGACCCTGACAAGTTGGAGCGCTGCGTTCATCTGCTGCGCGAGAAGAAGCTGCACGTCGCGATTTTTACGAGCGACGAGCCGGTCGCCATTCCAGATGAGCCGGAAGCGCCCAAAGCTACATGAGACTTTGTTTCTCAATAGATGTACCTGGAACTGAACCGTTCCGCGCGGGCCAATCCTGATTCCGCGACCGAATTAGCAGTAGCAGTAAAGAATGGCAGTGGCACGAACTCTGGAAGGGACCGGGCACTTAATCCGCAATCCTCTGAGACATCAAACGGCATTAGCCGTGGGGGATCGCGATGGTTACGAAAAAAGTGTCGGCACAGGAGCGGAAGCTCCAAGTGCAACTGAAAGAAGCGAATGAAAAGTATTCAGCGCTGCAAGCCGAGTACGAAGGTTTGTGGGCTGATTTTGAAAAGGTTCAGGAGTTCAGTTCCGAGCGAGTTGGCGAAATCATTGATCTGAAAGAGAAACACGAGCCGAAGATTCCGCAGCAGAAGCGGACGGAACTTGAACGGGTAATCCGTCAACGTATTGCCGAGAATCTGAGCGATACGAACAAGCTGCCGTGGCTAGTTGGCACGGGCGTAGAGGCGGCGAGCGCGAAGATTGATTGCGTAGTTGATCTGCTGAGCAGCAAGCTGAACGGAGACGAAGCGGTACTTACGAAGACGCTGAGGGTGGCGCGAAATGCTGTGCTGTGTATTTATGATGGCGTCCAGCACCGAGAGTGCTCCGTGATGCTTCAGTGCCCATGTACTCGCGGCGTGCGGCAGCACCACGGGTGGCCGAGTTACACAGCTGGATGTTTCTCGCAAGACTCGGATAGTGGTAGCCGAATCGGTGCCAGGCTGTGGGATACTGCCGAGTTTTTGAGACTGCACCATGGCTACGAAACTCCGAAGTTGGTTGCGCAAACAACCATCATGGCGTTGCAGCAACTTGCCAAGGAACTGCGGAGCCGGGAAGAAGATCTGACGCGGTTGGTTGAAAAGATTCGAAAGGAGAGGGCGGCGAATCCACAGCCGGTCATAGTGAAAGTTTCGCACGTTGAATCCGATTTCTCAGAAACACAACTGTAGAACACAGCAAACGTCTAGTGTAATCACGGACGAGAAAAGAAAGGCAGCACGAGGCCCCGGGCAAAGCTTGGGAAGCCAGCAACAACCTCGATGAGGGTGGAGTTAAAGCAATGACGAAGCAAGGACGCATAACGTATTTCATGCCAGCTAGGCATTTTGGATTTATCTCCTGCCTGGAAGATGAAACAGAGCAGTACTTTTTCCACGACAGCAACCACGTAGGGATTCCCGCACTAAGTCAAATAGTCACATTCGAACTAGCTCCTCCAATCAAAGAGAAGCAGCGAGTGATGGCGGTCAAGGTCACGCCGATCACGGGGGCCCGATGAGCGTACCGTTGAACGTTTGGGTACCAAGTATTCCCACGCCTCCATCTATGACCGCTGAGCAGCGGCGCGTCCACGTCAACACCGCCATTCAATACCTGCACGAAGGTAAGACCGGCCAGGAAGTCTACGAGATGCTGCTGACGCGTGTCGCGGGAATCACGGAGCAGCAGGCTTTCGACATTACCAACACGGCTGTCTCAGAGTACAACGCGAGCCTTGCACAAGTTGCCCCAGCGTCTGCTGCATGGCCGACTGTAGAGCCGACACAACCAACTGTAGGAGTTGCGAACGGAGTTGTGGCCCGCAAGACATTCAGACAGCTCGCCGAAGAAAGTGTGGCCCGTGGCGAGAGCCGCGTGCTGCCTATCGCTGTCGGCGGCAAGAATCCGACAATTAAATGGAAGGGCACGCCGTTCGATCTTCTGCCGGAATCGGAGTGGCAGGGCATCGTCCAAAGTTGGATTGATGACAAAGCTGGTGCATTCCCAGATTGCAACTGCGCTGTCATCGCCAAGCCGTACGAGCGCCTCTTCATCGATGAGGACGACTCTGCGGCCTTCCGCCGTGGCTACGAGCAATGGTCGGGTGAATCGTTTCCGAAAACGTACACGACATCGGCGCGGACCAATCGCTATCAGTCTCACTGGCTCCAGACTGACGCCACCCGCAAGATGGGCAACGTCGGCCAGCAGGCGACATTCTCTGTACGCCAGCACAATCTCTACGTCTTGGCCGAGGGCAGTCAGCACAAGAACGGCGTCGACATCTATCGATGCGTGATCGATGCGCCGGTCGTCGCGATGCCTGACAAACTGGTCGAATACATTCTCTTTTTGCGCAAGCGCGACAAGGCACCGTCTGCCGTCGCCATGGATGCCATCGTGTTGACGGGAACCGACGAGCAAAAGTTGCAACAATTCATCGCCGCGTTTCCTGATGAATCCATCTCGTACGGAATGCATGACGTCACGTTGATTAGCATCGCTGGCAAATTCCGTCAGACTTTCAAGATGAACGCCGAGCAGATGTACCCGCTCCTCGTGGATATTTGCGAACGTTGCTGCGCTGGATACGGAAGCGACTACGAAGATATGTGCTGGAAAAAGGCACAATCTGCTGCTCGCTATGAAATCAAACCGCAGGGACACGAACTGATCTCGTCTGCTGCACAAGCAGCACAACCCACTGCGAATCAGAGCCAGTTAGGAGCCGTAGCTGTGGAGACAGAAGAACCGGAGCCTGAAATAGAGGACAGCCAGATAGCCAAGCGGCCAGTGTTTCCTCTTTGGGTTCTTGCAGGGACTTCTTTGGGCGAGCATTTGGTCAAGCCTGCGACAGAACACTCCAGCAAATATCCGGAACTTATTTTTATTCCGGCTGTGCAGATGTACCTCAACGCGCTAGCTCTTCATGTCAAATTGAAAGATAAGCCTAGAGCTGTTCCTAACATGTTCGTTGGCGTGATCGCGCCTTACGGTCAGTATTTCAAATCCACTTGCTGCGAATTAGGCCATGAGTATTTCCGTTATATGGGCTTGGCTCGCAAGCACACGAGAGATGTCAAGAACGCCGAGGGCAAGGCCATAATTACTTCCGTTGGCTCAACCGAGGGATTGGGCAAAGCGATGACAGCTGTCAACGCTAAGAAATGCCTGCTCTACTTCGATGAACTGGGCAAGGTCGCTGGCAAAATCGGTATAGAGAACTCCAGTTTCGGTGAGGACCTCCTGACAATGTACGAATCTGGAGACTTCGGTAACCTCACCAAGGACACCAAATCGTCGTTTAACTTCGAAGCGAAGACATACTGCTTTAGCTGGCAGTGGTGCACGACTGATCGAGCTTTCGCCAGACATTGGGCCAAGTTGGCAAACATCAGCAGCGGGTTGAATGACCGTATGTTCTTCTTGCTGGCTCCGGAGCAGCCTCGGGAGTCTTGCATGTACGTCGAGCCAAACCTTATTGAGGGGTCAGGGAAGACACTTCAACTGATTCAGAAGGCCATTAAGCAAGGCACCTATGAATACGAAAGCTATCTGTATGCAGGTTCGAAGTTTCGTGGCCTAGATGCTCGTGGACTGGCCGCCGCCGAGTGGTTTGCGCTCTACTTTGCTGTAGACCTGGGTGAGGATAAAATCTCCGACGAGAGCGTTGACCGGGCTCGCGCGCTAGCCGACTACCGCCGAGAGGTCTTGGTCTTTCTAGACCCGGTAGAGGCTGAGACTTTCCAGGGCAAAATCCAGCAAGAGATCACGCGCGAACTTCGCAGGAACGGCGGCAAGATGCCATATAGACAGCTTCACCGCGATCTTCATGGTGAGAGGCTCGGGTCCGGGGTCTGGGAGAGTGCATTCAATGGCTTGACCGGCAACGGAACAGTTGCTTGCCGTCCGGCCAAACGGGGCAAGGGTGCGGCACAGCGACCGAGCATGGCGTACCTGCTCAAACAAGAAACGTGGTGATGAAGTGCCTACATTGGGGACACCGTTAACTCCAAGTTGGGACCGGAGGTGTGCCGGGTACACATTTCTAGTCATATTGGGGACACCGTTGGAGCTAAAACAGCCCGAAAACTCGATTTAACGATGTCCCCAAAATCAGATTTAACGATGGCCCCTATATGGCGGTAGTGAGGGAGTGAGGTAAACAGTTCCATATCGTACGAGTTCATTTTTTAGAATAAATCCTTATATGACACACTAATACAACTAACTTAACCTTGTTTGACCCGAATTTCGCTCCCTCACTATGGGGATATAGGGGACACCGTTAATTCTCCCCCTGACCGAGAAACATCAACATTGGGGACACCGTTAATCACGGACGCTGAGTCCATCTCGCTGCCACGCGTTTTCGAGCGACGTTAGTGTTGTCTTACGCGCAAAATCAGCTCCGAGGTGACGAAATATCGTTACTCGTGGCCTAAAAGGGTGATTTTAAATGACTTCCCTCCGGTCCCAGCTAATCCCTGGCTTCCGTGTACGCACATGGTGATTTTCTGGCGTCAAGAATGGCAGGCAAACGAGTTTCTGGTGTCAAAAAGTAAGAGCCCAGCAAGGCCGGGCTCGGGTCGAGATCAGGTTGTGGAGGGGTCTTAGGCGGCAGCGAAGACGTTACCGAGGATGCGATTCGAGACGACTTGCGCCTCGCTCGTGGTGACGTGGGTATATCGAGTCGTGCTGGAGATGTGGGCGTGCCCTAGCGCCTTTTGAACGAAGGCAAGGTCTGCTCCATTACGGAGCAAGTGCGACGCGTAAGAATGCTTAAGCAGGTGGCTCCCCTTGCGAACGGTATCCACCGAAGCCAGTTCAACACAATGGCGGAATAAGCGATAGACTTGCTGGCGCGTGAGTCGCGAGCCTTTGCGCGATGTGAACAAGAAGCAAGAGCCATCGCCGTCTCCGCGCTCTCGCAGCCAAGAAGCCAGCACCAGCTTCTC